>OKBG01000031.1_pt1 | contig 79956 bp, 78 predicted proteins | sample 1610361 | NCBI WGS metagenome assembly OKBG01 (sample SAMN04436645, study PRJEB24849) | human gut metagenome | biome: human gut; feature: NICU; material: stool | host: Homo sapiens | place: USA: Saint Louis, MO | collected 2010-03-25
CGTGCGTATTGCCTGAAAACACAACCCGCTACGGGGGAGACTTACCCGAAATCTGATTTATTCAACAAAGCCGTTCCAGGTCAGTAAAAGATGACCTGAAGCTCTTTATCTTTGATAAGATATTTTTAGGATTTATCTATAGTTTTGTTATCGGCGCTGCTTTTTTATTTCGCGGGGAAGTGATCCATTTTCTTTCATATATTGGAATGCCTACTCAGAAATATTCTCCTGGGATTTTCCTGAGTATAATTCTTACGTTATTATCTTTGTTGGTCTTTGATTTTGCGGTTTTCCTTGAACACTATCTTTCCCATAAAGTATTGTTTTTATGGGAATTCCATAAAATACATCACATTGCGGAAGAGCTGAATCCCCTGACTGCATATCGCTCTCACCCGGTAAATCAATGCTGCTTTATTCTGATGGTGAGTTTATTCTCTGGTACTTACTCCGGTATTGTAGGTTACTTTTTTGATTCTTCCCATGCTTACATATTATTTGCGGGACAGAATGTATTTATGTTCATTCTTCTTTTTCTTGGACTCAATCTTCAGCATTCAAGAATTTTTCTGCGCTACCCTAAAGTTATCAGAAGCATATTTATTAGCCCTGCATATCACCAATTGCACCACAGTAGTGACAAAAAACACTTTGATATAAACTTTGGATTTATTTTTGCATTCTGGGATAAAATATTCAAAACCCAGCTACAACCTTCCCACGAAAAAAACTTAACTTTCGGAGTTAATGGTGAAAAATATGAAAATTATGCTGGTATAAAAAATTCCTACATCACGCCTTTCAAAAAGGCTTTTTTCAGAATTAAGCGAAAAATGATGAAAAAAAGCGTTGTAGGGTCGAGAACCCAGTCTGACTAGCAAATTTTTAGTAGAAATTAAAATGATTGTGGGTTAAGTTCTTGTTTTTTCTTTTATTTAGTAGCGGAGTTTGAAGGCCAAAGGTACAAAAGCATAACGTTACAGTGTGTTTTTCAATGGTAATATGTTTATGTATATCAGGCTATTATTTGACTAAATTACGTTTCCCCAACCACTTTCCTAAGTTGAAGGAAAATATTAAAAAGCCCCTCCGGCGGTAGCGTTAAAATAGTTACATCCCAATCAGTATCATTTGAATGGTAACTTATTCATATTCTACCAATAAATAGGGTGGTCTTTAACAGGTATACCCATTTGATACCACAGTTGACATAAGCTCCATTTGCTCTGAAAATGAACAGGCTTATACGTTGCTTTTGCAACCACCAATGGTTCAGTAGCCTGTGAGAATCGCCTTCGGGTGGCTACAAAAAAGCTCCTGCAACCTGAAAGGGAGCAAACTTTGGTAAATCTGCACACCTTTGAGAGCAGATATCGTCAATGTAAGCGCACTATGACGCGACGATAAAGGTTCCTTCTGTACTAACCAGACAGTCAGAATGTTGTCTTTTCTGACTCCCCGACGGGAAACACTTCCCGGTCGGGCAGGTGTTTCCTTTTTTTATGGAGAAACACAATGTCTGTCATCTCTTCTGCGGTTTTCCCTGAACATCTCCTTACTCAGCTTCAGCAGTCTGCTGACGCAGTTGTCCGGAGATTGAAATCTTTCATTTATCTGCATCGCAACAGCAGCTGGTATGTCAACGGCTCGGGCAATTATGCCGTCCGTGCGCATATCTCTTCTGTCAAAGATCAGGGCGTTAACGTCTTTCTTACCGTTCGTACCGGTTGCCACCGCGCTGAGTATGTATTTCACCGCCTGCCGGTTTCCTTTCCTGAGGGAATCACAGGTCGTCGAAACGCATACCTCTATGCCTGCCGTCAGGCACAGCATCTGGCACACCTGCGCTATCGTTTTCTTTCCGGAGGGTATTCTCATGACTGAAGCTCTGCACGATGTCACTTTTCGTATTCTGTCGATGTCTGAGACGCGACGGGATGTATGTCCCGCTCAGTATGGCCCCGTAAGTGGCGTTTTCATCCGGGGCGAAATCCTCAGAGATAACGTCTCCTGTGGCGAACAGGTTTTTGTCGCACCGCTCGGTGATTGTGATCCGGCTGACCCCGAACTTTGCGTCTGGTGTCAGTATTACGGATATTCTTCCCGGGTTAGGGCCGGCGACATACTGGATGGTGTGGCCGTTTCTGGCATAAATTTCACCGATCCACTGTCGTTAGCTGTGCTGCAACGCCTCCGTTTTAATCCTGAATATGTGTATCAGGAGCAATCTGATTCATATGCACTGAACTGATCGGCTGATGAAGGCCGTGACCGTAAAATGTTGTGGACCCTGACGGGGATATCTCTCCGTCGGAGGGAATATCCCGTTATTTACCTGAGGATATACCCATGCACACAGACGTTTATACGCTTAAAACTCCACTGGACACGCTCAGCTGGCTTTGCCTGCTTGAGAGTGAACTCCTGAGCATCAGGGCATTTCAGCGTCTCGATCTACATACGGACCGGGATGAACCGAATGAACTGACGTTTCTGGAAGATTCCATCATTGGGACCGGCACAGCTTATGGCTGGTTTGTCTTTTTACTCGGGGAAGGCGATATTCCGCCTTTGCCTGATACGTCTAAAAATCTGCTCTTCACGCTGGACGAGCTGGGAAAAGAAATTAACCGGCCCTTCTGGGAGAAGGCCGTGGATGAAGGTATCCAGGATGCCCGGTGTGATCGGGCTATAGCGGCTCTCGAACGGATGTAACCAGCAGACAGAACACACCCTGACGGGGATTTACTCCCGTCCGGGGGATAAATCCCCCTTTTTTTCTTCGCGGAGGATTTATCAATGAAAGACCTGTCTTCTTCCCCGGCTTCCATGTCGGTTGTCTACACCATCGAGCACGTCAGCACGGTTCCGTTGCGTCACTGGCATGCTTTCGTTCTGGCCGTAACAGAAACCTTCTGGCAACTGCCGGTGCGTCTGCGTCCGGGAAATATGTATCTGCCGTCGCTTAACCGCGCGGCTGACCTGTTTCCGGTTGCTGATGTCATGGCGTTCTGTGGCGATTCAGGCGGCTGTTTCTGGCCAGTCAACATGACCATTGAGCGGGAGCGCAGCCACAATACGCTGAGTATCCAGGAGCTGGATTTTCAGCATCAGCCCTGCGATTTCTTTGCGCGTGTTGTGATGGTCCTGCTGCATAACCTGTGTCCGGACAGCTTCCGGATACATTCTTCAGACGAGGGTCGCAGCTGGGCGTTACCGTTACGCTGGATTGAACAACATCTCGGCCTGCCTGAGCAACCGACGCTGACCGCGCCGCAGCCGGTACTGAAAACACCGGTAGGCGAGGGCGCGTTTGATTCCCTGCTGCTGCAGCTGCTCTCCGGTGGTGAGCGGGTGCTGAGCAATGAGGACTGGAATGCATTCGTGCTGGCGGAATTCCATCTGTACGAACTGCAGCGGGTCGCGGAAAAATCTGACGCGCTGTAAACAGTACTGACTTTAACCCCGTCGGGAGAGATCACTCCGGACGGGGCGGCTCTCCCGTTTTTAAAGGAGAGCCCCATGCTTTTTTTCGACAACAAAGACCTGACGAACGTCCTGCTGGCCGCCCGCATGCAGGGAGGTCAGCTTCACCTGGCAAAGGATGAGGGTGTTTATCTTATGCCGGCCACCGGTGCCTGGCAGGGCAACGATCCGGTGCCGCGTATTGCGTATGCCACAGGGTGTCACCCTCAGAAAAATGAGGACTGGTACGACACGGCACGCCTGCTTGCCGGCGGCGATGATTTCATTGAATCACTGTCGATAAGCGACGCGGTAGCCACCTCTGTACTGTCCGGCAGGACGGACCTGAGGATCCTGATTACCGACACACAGATACAGGTGCTCACCGCAGCGACTGACCGGGTGAAAGTCGCGCAGTACCGCCAGAAAGCCGATCAGCTTCTGGCGAGTGCAGTCTGTCACTTCAATGCCTGTGTCGGGCCTGATGAACTCTGCCGCTGGCGTGAAAACGCCGTGCGTCTGCTAAAGCAGGCGGCCTTCATCAGTTGTAAGCGGGCGAAGCCTGAAGATCATCAAACCTTTCTGAACGCCTGTGGCAGGCTGCAGGCCAGGTTATCGCAGGTGACCCCGCAGGGGGCGCTGCGAATAACCGGACGTTAACTCACCCCGGCAGGGACTTTTCCTGCCGGAAAGGTTCCTGCCTCTTTCTGAACCGAAGGAGGCCCGTATGGGACTGGATATTTTTCTCTACAGCCAGCACAGGCAGATCGTCGCAGTACCGGCACCGTATCATCCGGTGTATGAACTGAGCCGCGATTTTTCACTGATTACCTGGGTGGATAAGCATGTCGGTGAGGTGGAAAACGCGACCTGTCTGGAACTGTCACGCGAGCATATTCAGCAACTGAAAGAGAGGCTGGACTGTGCGATTGTGACATTTACAGAGGGTAATGAGGATAATCCGCTTCTTCAGCGCCGGCTGCAGTATGTTTTCACCCTGCGTGACAGGCTGGAAAGCCTGCTCAGTGATTTTGACTTTGAACATGAATACCTGTGGTTTTATGCCGCATGGTAACTGACTTCTGAATTTCCCGTCGACGGGCGTATCTCTGCGCCCGCCGGCGCAGGTGTATGCCTCTGATTAAAGGTATATCTCATGAAAAAAACGACTTCACACAGGGCGGCCCGCCGTCCGGCAAAACAGACTGACCTTTATCGCCAGATCACCGACCGCATTGTTGTTGCGCTGGAAAACGGCGTCGCGCCCTGGCGTAAGCCGTGGCGCGCGGCTGCCGGCAGCGGTCTGGCCGGTCTGCCCCTGAATGCCACAACCGGACGTCACTACAGCGGCGTGAATGTCCTGCTTCTCTGGATGTCAGCGGAAGAGCAGGGTTTTCGCAATAACCGCTGGATGACTTACCGGCAGGCGCAGCAGGCTGGCGGGCAGGTGCGTAAGGGTGAGAAAGCCACCCTGGCGGTGGTTTATAAGGACTGGACGAAGCAGGCGGAGGATCGCGAAGGCAACCGCCTTTATGACAGTGACGGTAAACCGCTGATGGAAACCGTGCCGATGCTCAAACCCCTGCAGCTGTTCAACGCTGAGCAGTGTGAGGGGTTGCCGGCAGAGGTTGCGGCTTCTCCTGAACAGCCCCCGACGGTGGATGAGGATGGCATACTCTGTCCGGACGTAATGAACAGGGTGATCCGGATGTTTAACGCCACAGGGGTTAAACACCGGATGCTGCCTCAGAACCGGGCTTATTACCGCCCGCTGACGGATGAAATTGTGATGCCGGTGGCTGAGCAGTTTTTTACGGAGGCGGACTGCTGGTCCACGCTGTTGCATGAGCTGGTACACAGTACCGGTCATGCGAAGCGACTTAACCGGGAGGGGATAACCTCCTCATCCCGGCAGTTCGGGGACCCGGTGTACGCCTTTGAGGAGCTCATCGCCGAAATGGGCAGCGCGTTTTTGTGTGCTCAGCTCGGCGTGTTCGGTGAGGTTCAGCACGACAGCTATGTGGACCACTGGCTGAAGGTGCTGAAATCTGACAAAAAGGCCCTGTTCCGCGCCTGCCGGCATGCCCGGGAAGCGTCGGAATATCTGCTGGCACTGCCTGACAGTCAGGCTGTGGCGGCGTAATTAACTTATCCGGTGACGGTTATTCCGTAACTGTCGCCGTCCCGTGAGGACACCGCTCCTCACGGGGCTGTGTCCTCTTTTTTTTATGAAAGAGGAGTATTCACTATGTCCGAATGGTGTCATAACCGCCTGGAAATCACCGGTAAATCCGTCTGCATCGATGTCATGCTGCAGTGGATAAACGGCACTGACGTACCGCGTCACCGCCACGCTGTGCAGCAGAGCATACAGCTTTTTCTGGCCGGCGCGGCGGGGATACTCAAGCCGGTGCGGACCACGTCGTATCCGTCCTGTCAGGGGCTGGTCCGTGCAGGCACAGGGCTTTCCACTGCGGCCAATCAGGCGTTTGAAAGCTGGCTGGCGCTCCTGCTGAAGGATGCCGTCCTCGATGCGGAAACTATCAGGGCCATTGACCGGCTGTATCACCAGTCAGGTCTGGGCGCGCTGAAATGGGAGAATATTCCCAGCCCGGCACGTGAGGTTATGGCGGAGCTGATTGCCAGGCAATACACCGACTGGTTTGGTCTGGTCAGCGCCGGCGATGAGTCTGATGCCGCAACTGCCTGGGAGCGGCTCAGCCAGTATCCTGAACGCTCCCAGCCCTGCGATATGCTGGCCGTCATACCCACGCGGCTGGCAGCAGAGCTGAACGGTTCCGGGGGGCTGATGTCAGGCGTATCGACCACAACCAGCCTCTACTGCCGGCAATACGGCATGGAGTGGCCTGCCGGGCACAATGTCAACTGGCAGCGGCATTCGCCAAACAGTCTTACGCTGCAGATGGATACGCCCTGGCTCCCGCCGTCAGGTGAGGTTGTCGGGGAAATCTCAGCGGTGTTTGACTGCGAGGTGCGTCACAGCTACAGCGAGCCCGTAAGCGGTCTCAGCGGTTACGACTGCTATGACGGCGGTGAACATGTTGACGGACATAAAGGCGCGTCCGGCGCGCCTCAGTCCGGCCAGGTACTTTATCTGGTCAGCGATGAGCCCGCTTCACCGGCTCAGGACACTGCATCATATCGTGAGGTCAGGGGTTAAAAGCCTGCGCCTTCGTTAACCCAGCCACGGCAATGCCGTGGCTTTTTACCCTCAGGGGACACGTCCCCAGGTCAGGGTGCGTGTCCCTTTTTTTTATGGAGAAACGCATGCCTGACATGATTAACCGCGAAAAAGCCTTTGTTAAGTTGTTCAGTCAGACGGCCCGGTATCATCACCGGTTTAAAGTGTTTGAAGACTTCATCAGCTGCAGCGTCATCGCGCTGGAAAACCGGCTTCACTTCAGTGAAGCGCAGGAGCAAAAGTATCTGCGTATAGTCGGTGGATACGAAAAGGAGGACGTCACGCGCATGGCGCAGCTGCTGGCCCACGTTGTTAACGGGCTGGGTGAAGCGCCCGGGGACTTCCTTGGCCGCGTCTTTATGCAGCTGGAGCTGGGTGACAAATACAGGGGGCAGTTTTTCACGCCCTGGGACGTGGCCAGAATGATGGCGGCCATGCAGCTGGGCGACACTGAAGCGTTGTTCCGTGACAAACCCTTCATCACCCTGAGTGAACCTGCGTGCGGTGCCGGCTGCATGGTGCTGGCATTTGCTGATGTTCTGCAAAAGGCGGGGTGGCCACCGCACCGGTATCTGTGGGTATCCGCGACAGATATCGATCCGCTTGCGGCCGGAATGGCTTACATACAGCTGTCCCTGTGCGGGATTGCCGGCGAAGTGGTGGTAGGTAATACCCTGGCGAATGAACGACGCCGGATACTCTATACCCCCGGGCACTATCTCGGCGGCTGGCCTGTTCGTCTGGATCCACGGTACTTGCAGGCGGCATAATCACATCCACACGCTCCCGCCCGGGAGCGTTTTTTATTTCTGAAGCACGGTATCTGGTTTTTTATCGTAGTGAACTCTTCCCGCTGTCAGGCTGTTTTTTTTCACATCTGCTGCTGCGGGAGAACACAGTGACCTGGAAAACAACAGCCGAACAAAACGCCATCATCGAATGGAAGGGTAATCATCTTGTGGTAAATGCGTTTGCAGGCACAGGCAAAACCTCCACGTTAGTGAACTACGCTGAAGCCAACCCGGAAAGTAAGATGCTTTACCTTGCCTATAATCGCGCTGTGCGGGATGAGGCTGAACGCAAATTCCCCTATAACGTAGAGTGTAAAACGTCGCATCAGCTGGCATGGGCCCGTTTCGGCAGGCATTTCCGTGACCGGCTGACAGCCAGTCTGCGCATTACGGATGTGGCCCGCAAGCTCAATACCCGCCACTGGCCGCTGGCGCGGCTGGCGCTAAGCGGGCTGAACATGTTCCTCTGCAGTGCAGATACTGAGCCGGGGCTGATACATCTGCCGTCTGAGGATGATCGCCACGGTCTCGATGCCGGTAAAATTCTGGGGGCAATCCAAATCCTCTGGTATGAAATGAGCCGTACTGATTCAACCTTTCCCGTCACGCACGACACCTACCTTAAACTTTTCCAGCTTTCACATCCTGATTTATCAACACGCTGGGATACCATCCTTTTCGATGAGGCGCAGGACGCTAACCCGGTGACCAGTGCGTTTGTACTGAATCAGCCCTGCCGGGTCATCCTGGTCGGCGACCGCTACCAGCAGATTTACCGCTTTCGCGGGGCGGATAACGCGCTCAATGCCCCTCAGCTGGCGCAGGCAGACAAATTGTGGCTGACGGCGAGTTTTCGTTTTGGCCCTGAGGTCGCGCGTATGGCCAACATCCTGCTGGACCGTGCCGGTGAAGATAAACAGGTAACAGGCAACGGGGGGGAAGACAGTGTGGTGACCCGAATTCCGGAGGGAACTGAGCACATTGCTGTACTGAGCCGGACGGTATCCGGTGTGATTGGGAGTGCTTTAACGGCAAGTCTCATGGAGAAAAAGGTCTTCTGGGTCGGCGGGATTGAAGGCTACAAGACCGAAGAGCTTGAGGATCTGTACTGGTTCTCCGCCGATATGCCTGAAAAGATGCAGTCCCCGCGCTTCAGCCGGGACTACCGGGATTTTGACGAGTACTGCTCGATAGCCAAAGCCACGCAGGACGTGGAGATGAACCAGGCTATTCGCCTGCTCGATGACTTTTTCCCGCTCCCTCAAAAGCTGGCCATTATGCGCCGTCAGGTCGTCACTCATGAAAAAGAGGCTCAGGTCACGGTTTCAACCGCACACCGCAGCAAGGGGCTCGAATGGCCGGTGGTGATGCTGAGTGAGGATTTTACCGACATTACCGACCCGCTTCTTTCGCAGGATGAGCGGCAGGATGAGACCAACCTGCTGTACGTGGCTGTCACCCGGGCCAGAAGAACGCTCGTGCTTAACGAGTTGATGCGCTGGCTGAGCGATGAAGGCGGGAAAAACCGCGAGACGACGTACGAAACCGTACCGTCCGGAAATGGAGAGAGTGCCGACAGCCACGAAGAAACGGGAAAAACTTCTGAGAATGAGTAACTGGTTTTTTATGGTGAAGCGCGGGGAGTGTCACAACACTGGGCAGCCCTATACCAGGAGAAAATCATGCGCGACAGAATCAGGACTCTGAGGTTTCTGTTTTCAAAAGGTGAACCGGAACCAGCACGTCATGTATCCGCTTTCACACCTGCCGGCTACCACGCTCCGCGTACGGTCGATACGCTGTGCTGTAGCCCGTTGAGAAAAACCTGCCTGCAACAAATATGGGAAAACAGCTCACTTCCGGCGGATGTTTATCACCGGTTTTATATAACGCCACTGCATGGCTTACTGGCCAGGGTACAGAATGTGCCGGCAACACAGCAGGGAAGGTGGTCGCAGTCAGACGGCTTCGGGGACCTTACGCTGCAGTTCACAACCTGTGCGGTCAGACTGGCCAAAGGATACATGTTTCCACCCGGAGCTGCGCCAGAAGAGCAGGCAGAGCAAAACGTGATGTGGAATACGGTCATTTTCTGGTCTGCACTGTTCTGGCATTTGCCCCTCCTGGCGTCTCTGGAGGGTGAGTTGCTTGACGGTAAACGCTGGCTTCCGGGAATAACCGTTCCGGACTCGCCTTATCGATTTCGCTTCCGGGAAGCTGACAACTCTTCAGCTTTTGCAGCGCTGGCAGCCGGACAACTTATGCCAGCAGAGGCTACAGGATGGCTGGCAGAAAATCCCGAAGCTCTGGGTAATCTTGCCGGTTCCTTATGGAATCAGCATCCGGCGATGCCACTTATCAGAAGCTTAATGAAACAAGCTGCCGAAAAGGTGGAATCGCCTTCACTGGAGGTATCCGGGGCAAATGAGAAAGTTAACACCCTCATAGAGCCGGCTCTTTCAGTTCCGCAAACGCCGTCTGATCAAGAGATTGAATTAGAACCGTCAGTAGAAAAAACACTGAAAACTACATCGCCAGAAGCTGCAGATTTGCAGGGAATTCAACTCGCATCTTCTATTGCACCGGTGCCGATGGCTGATGGCAGCAATCTCGTCAGCAATGAAAAGGCAGGCGAGAGTACGGAATGTGATCCAAACGAAACAGAGAAGGCTGATACAGAGATGCTGCTAAGCCTTTTCAGTGCCATTGAAGAGCCTGATATGACCGGGACTGAAGCATGTGATGAAGAGTCTTCAATCAGTACGAGAACAGAAAATGAGCCAGAATTTTCCCCCCTTAATGAACTACTTCCAGATGCTGATAAGCCTGAGATAAATCAGACAGTAGCAGAAGACTCTTTCCCTGAACACGCTGTAGAGGATAACATCCCTTTACACAGCATTAACATTGACGCACAAAAAACAGTGATAAAAAAACAGACTGGCACTGAATTTCTCAGGTGGCTTTCTGAAGGACTTAAGAGCAAGCGAATTGACATTAATCAGCCTGATTCGAGGGCGCATGCAGTTGCAGGGTTCATCTTTCTCAGGGTTCCGGACATATTTTATCTTTACATCAGAGAAAGCGGAGCAGAGCTAAGCAGGGATACCATACAAATGGAATTTGAGAAGCTGCATATTCACAAGGTGCGCCGGGGAGAGCGTTTTATTAAAGCGAAACTGTACCACTCTCCTGGCAAAGAAGGCACGTTTAAACCTGTAAGTGGATATCTTGTCAAGACTACACACCTTTTCAGAGGAGCGTCTTCCCCTGAAGACAGCGGGCTTCTGTCTTTCCTGTGAAGGAGGGGCAGTCCATGAGGGCCCTTAAGGGCAGCTTGATTTAGAAAAAGGAAATGCTGTATGTCTGACAAAAACCATTATACGACATGGGAAGAACTGCTTGAGGAGTACTTCTTCGCCCGAAACCTGCGCGCTGCAACAGAATGGAGCTACGCAAAGGTTGTAAAGGGGTTCCTGAAATTTACGGGGGCTGACATAACCCCATCAATGGTTACTCATCATGAAGTACTAAGATGGCGGCGATATGTACTCAGAGAAAAACAACAATCGGCGCAGACCTGGAATAATAAAATTGCACATCTCAGGGCCCTCTATAACTATGCTATGGAAAGTGGTTTATTGCCTGCGGGCAAAAACCCTTTTAACAACTGCACTGTACAGCGGGACAGAAAGAAAAAACGGACTTTAAACCGCTCTCAGCTAACCCGCCTTTATCTGATAATGCAGCAGGCTGAAATTGAATCCAACCGGAAAATTTTCGCACGTGGCGGGCGGAGTGCGCTTTACCCGGCCTGGTTCTGGATAACCGTCCTGGATACGCTCAGATATACGGGAATGAGGCAAAATCAACTGCTGCATGTTCAGCTCAGGGACGTCAATCTGACAGAAGGCTATATTGATTTGCGCCTTGAGGGGAGTAAAACGCACAGGGAATGGCGCGTTCCCGTTGTCAAGCAACTGCGTTTGCGGCTACAGCTTCTTCTTACACGGGCAACGGAGGCTGGAGCCGGGCCAAAAGATAACCTCTTCGATGTCAGTTTTTACATTGCCGGGAAAAAGGCAAAATTTGACAGGAATGATGTGACAGTGATGCATCAAAAGCTCCGCTCTTTTTTTCGCCGTCTGTCAAAGGAATGTGGTTTTGCCGTTTCGCCGCACCGTTTCAGACATACCCTGGCTACAGAACTGATGAAAGCACCGGAAAGGAATCTTCAGCTGGTTAAAGATTTACTGGGTCATCGTAGCGTAAGCACAACAATGGAATATGTGGAACTCAAGATGGACATTGTGGGAAAAACACTGGAAGAAGAATTGTCCCTGCACACAGATCTCTGTGTAGAAAGGGAATTACAACTATTGACACAAAACTGATTGACTGGGATTATTGCCAGTGATCGAGAGAAGGGAGCCTGCGGTAACAGGCTCCCTCACTTGAGGGACTGATTCAGAAACGTTAACCAGTGCAGATACGCCTACACCGGAGGACATTCCGTAATGACCGGCCCCTGTATTAACCGCCCGTTAAGGTTCTCATCTCTTAACCAGCGTGCTTTGATGCAAAATTAGTGGTGCCCGGACTCGGAATCGAACCAAGGACACGGGGATTTTCAATCCCCTGCTCTACCGACTGAGCTATCCGGGCAACGGGGCGCATTAAACCCGATCCTCCCTCCGACGTCAACGAAATTTGTGGTTTTCGGTGCAGACTGCACACTCTCTCACCATTTCGCCGCAAACTTAAGCGAAAAAGTGCGTCCAGAGCGCGGAAAGCGGCATCGCGAGCAACAGGGCAGGGAGCATGTTCACCACTGCAAACATCTTGATGCCACAGATGCGCAGCCCTGTCGCCAGCAGCAGCAGGCCGCCGACGGCGGTAAAGTCTGCCATCATTGTTGGCGTTGTCAGTGGCAGGATGAGCGTGGCGCAGGTGGTCAGCGCTAGCTGAATAAGCAGCATTGGCACACATATCGCGGCGACAGCAATGCCGAGGGTGGTGGCAAAAATGGTGGCAGTAAAGAAATCCAGAAACGCTTTCGCAATCAATATGCTCGGATCACCGGTCATCCCTTCCTGCATCGAACCGAATATCCCCGTGCCGCTGGCGCAGAACAGAATAATGATCGCGACGTAATTCTGAATGAACGTTTCATGAGTGCCGTGCTTCGTCTTACCCGGTCGGGCAATCAGGTTTTTGGCTTTACCTACTGCGTTGTTGATGCCTTTTTCCAGGTAGCAGAACTCGCCGATCAGCGCGCCGAGCAGGGTCGCCAGTACCATCACCGGCAGGTTGGCGCATTTCACCACTAACAGGATACCAATCCCTAATGATGCCAGGCCAAAAATAGAGGGCATGGAGACACGAATACGCTCCGGCAAGCGCTGACTTAATACTGCACCAAGTACACCGCCCAGCAGTACGGCTCCCGCATTGATAAAGGGTCCAATCACCACGTTTAACTCCTGTTATTTAAGCACTGGCATTGCATGATTATGGCACGTCCGTCCCTGATTATGCTTAGCTTTGGGAGGCGTAACGCATACTGATTCCTTCTTGCACCTGAAAATAAAAGGTGACATGATTGCGCGAATTTTCTCCTTCCTGTCTCACCGTTCGGTGAGGGTATTTGCGCTTATGAAAACCATGAAAATTGCCGTCAGCCGTGAGCTGGTATCCAAAGTTTCGACGCATCGCGAAAAGGTTATGCTGGATAACACCGATTTCACCGATGTGGCGGCAGTCGTCATTACGGTTGTTGAAAGCTACAGCGGCATTCTCGCGTTGCTGAAGCGTACGGGCTTTCAGTTACCGGTATTTATGTTCTCAACAGAGCCTGGAGAAGTGCCCGAGGGTGTCACGGCGATCATCTCGGGTAAAGCACAGGAGTTCCTGGAACTGGAATCTGCCGCCTGTCGGTATGAAGAAAAGCTGCTGCCGCCCTTTTTTGACACCCTGAGTCAGTATGTTGCGATGGGAAACAGCACCTTTGCCTGTCCGGGACACCAGCACGGCGCCTTTTTCAAAAAACACCCGGCGGGGCGGCAGTTCTACGACTTCTTCGGTGAAAACGTGTTTCGTGCCGATATGTGCAATGCCGACGTGAAGCTCGGGGATTTGCTGATCCACGAAGGTTCTGCCAAGCACGCGCAAAAGTTCGCGGCCAAAGTGTTCAACGCGGACAAAACCTACTTCGTACTGAACGGTACGTCGGCGGCCAATAAGGTAGTGACCAACGCGCTGCTTACGCGCGGCGACCTGGTACTGTTCGACCGCAACAACCATAAGTCCAACCATCACGGGGCGCTGATCCAGGCCGGGGCAACGCCTGTCTATCTTGAGGCAGCGCGTAATCCGTTTGGTTTTATCGGCGGGATTGATGAACACTGCTTTGACGAGGCGTATCTCAGGAACCTGATCCGCGACGTCGCGCCGGATAAAGCCGCCGACGCGCGCCCGTTCCGCCTGGCCGTCATCCAGCTGGGCACCTACGACGGCACGATCTACAACGCCCGTCAGGTGATCGACAAGATCGGTCACCTTTGCGACTACGTCCTGTTTGACTCCGCCTGGGTCGGCTACGAGCAATTTATCCCGATGATGGCGGAAACGTCTCCGCTTTTGCTGGAACTGAACGAGAACGATCCGGGTATTTTCGTCACCCAGTCGGTCCACAAGCAGCAGGCCGGGTTCTCGCAAACGTCGCAGATCCATAAAAAAGATAACCATATTCGCGGTCAGTCGCGTTTCTGTCCCCACAAGCGGCTGAACAATGCGTTCATGCTGCATGCCTCCACCAGCCCGTTTTACCCGCTTTTTGCGGCGCTGGATGTGAACGCCAAGATCCACGAGGGTGAGAGCGGACGCAGGCTGTGGGCGGAGTGTGTCGAGCTGGGCATTGAAGCGCGCAAGGCCATCATCGCCAACTGCACTATGATCAAACCGTTTATCCCACCGGTGGTGGCGGGGCGGCCATGGCAGGATCACCCTACGCAGGCCATCGCCAGCGAGCGTCGCTTCTTTAGTTTTGAACCGGGTGCAAAATGGCACGGTTTTGAAGGCTATGCCCGCGAGCAGTATTTTGTCGATCCGTGCAAGCTGCTGCTGACCACGCCGGGCATTGATGCCGAAACAGGGCACTATACCGATTTCGGCATTCCGGCGACCATTCTCGCGCATTACCTGCGCGAAAACGGCATTGTGCCGGAGAAGTGCGATCTCAACTCCATCCTGTTCCTGCTGACACCTGCCGAAAGCAGCGAGAAGCTGGCGCAGCTGGTGGCAATGCTGGGGCAGTTTGAGCAGCATATTGAAGACGACACGCCGCTCGCGGACGTGCTGCCGACCATCTACCAGAAATACCCGGTGCGTTACCGCGACTACACGATCCGTCAGCTGTGCCAGGAGATGCACGATCTCTACGTCAGTTTTAACGTGAAGGACTTACAGAAGGCGATGTTCCGTCAGGAGAGCCTGCCCGCTGTGGTGATGAACCCGCAGGATGCCAACCAGGAGTACATTCGCGGGAACGTGGAACTGGTGCGAATTCGTGACGCCGAAGGGCGCATTGCCGCCGAAGGCGCGCTGCCATACCCGCCGGGTGTGCTGTGCGTGGTGCCGGGAGAAGTGTGGGGTGGTGCGGTGCAGCGCTACTTCCTGGCACTGGAAGAGGGCATTAATATGCTGCCAGGTTTCTCGCCAGAGTTGCAGGGCGTTTACAGCGAGAAAGATGCGGACGGGATTAAGCGGCTGTATGGATACGTGCTGAAATAACGCTTTTCCCAAACGTATGCCCGGTAAGCTTGCGCCACCGGGCACAACAATCAATGCGCGACTGGCTGCGCACCGTGTGGTTCGCGTACGTGCTTGTACTTGAACAGCGCGATGAACGCGAAGAACAGCACCAGCGAGTACCCGGCGAAGATCAGCCACACTGGCTGCCAGTTGGTAATGCCGTTGGTGGTATACATCTCAACCACTTTACCGCTCACCACGCCGCCCAGAATACAGCCGAAGCCGTTGGTCATCATCAGGAACATGCCCTGTGCGCTGGCGCGGATCTCTGGTTTTACCTCTTTTTCCACAAACACCGAACCGGAGATGTTGAAGAAGTCGAAGGCGCAGCCGTAAACGATCATCGACAGCACCAGCAGCACGGTGCCGAATGCGCTTGGGTCGCCGTAGGCAAACAGGCCGAAGCGCAGCATCCACGCGGCGATACTGATCAGCATGACGTTCTTGATACCGTAGCGGCTCAGGAAGAACGGAATGGTCAGGATGAACAGCGTCTCGGAGATCTGCGAGATGGACATCATCACCGACGCGTGTTCAACGATAAAGCTTCCGGCAAACAGCGGATCGTTATCGAAGCTGTGCAGGAAGGTATTACCGAACATGTTGGTGATTTGCAGTTCCGCGCCCAGCAGCATAGAGAAGATGAAGAAGATCGCCATACGCTTGTTTTTGAACAGCGCGAACGCGTCCAGGCCGAGCATGGTGCTCCAGCTCTGGTTTTTCTGCTGGTTAGACACCGGAATAGTAGGCAGCGTCAGGGTGAACAGCGCCAGCAGCACGGAGAGCGCGGCACCAATATACAGCTGCATGTGGCTCAGCTCGAAGCCCGCGAAACTCACGCCCCACATGGCCATGATAAAGCCGATGGTGCCCCAGATACGGATCGGCGGGAAGTCGGTGACGATATCCAGGCCCGCTGATTTCAGGCGGTAGTAGGAGATGGTGTTGATCAACCCAAGCGTTGGCATGTACGCCAGCGAGTTGAGCAGGATCACCATAAACATCGCCCCTGGCGTGGTCACTTCGGCCGCCATAAACAGCGTCCCCGCACCCACCAGATGGCAAAGCATATACAGCCATTTCGCGCTTAACCATTTATCCGCCACGATACCGAGCAGCGTTGGCATGAAAACAGCCGCAATACCCAGCGAGCTGTAAACGGCACCGATCGACGCACCATCGAACTTGAGCGTCACAAACATATAGGAGCCGAGTGTAGTCAGCCAGCTACCCCACAGGCAGAACTGCAGAAACGACAAGATTTTAAGCTGCAGCTTAAGGTTCATGTTACTTTCCTCACAAGTGAGCGGGAGATATGTTGTTATAGGAACATTCAGGGTTGTTATTTGATGCAATCTTATCAGTTGGCAACGATATGTTTTGTTACCTCCCGCAAAAAAATGCAATCCACATTAATTTGCAGTCTGGATTGTGATGCAAATAGCATTTTCGTATGGGTGGGGTGGGTGCGGTTTATTCCCCTCACCCTGCCCTCTCCCCAAAGGGGAGAGGGTGTTCAAGTTCCCTCTCCCCTTTGGGGAGAGGGTTAGGGTGAGGGGAAGATGTTGGTTTCTAGCGGCGACGATAGTTCTTCTGCGCCGTATTCACCTTATACAGATAGCGGCGGGATTCCGCAGACGGGTGGCGGGTGGTGAGGGTAGCGTACACATCGCCCGGCGCCATGCTGTTGATGATGTTCGCGGCCTGCACCTTATCGTTCGAGAAGACGCGCAGCACGCTGCCCGCCCCGCCGTTATAGGCGGTGATCACCGCATAGCGACGTGAGGTTGGGTTATCAATTCCGCCAAGATAGACATTGTTCAGCATCGCCAGATAGGCCGTGCCGGTATCAATGTTGCTTTGTGGGTCGAACAGGTAGCTACGGCTCGGCGTGCCGGATTTCCCCTGCGCGCGGAACACGTCTTTACCGGCGCTGTGCTGCACAACCTGCATCAGTCCCAGCGCGTCGGAACGGCTTACCGCGTAGGGGTTGAACGAGGATTCGGTCTGCATGATCGCCAGGATCAGCGACTCATCCACGCCATACTTACGCGATGCCTGACGCACCATGCCCAGATACTTATGCGCACGCTTGTCGAGGTGGTTCGGTACCAGGTTGATCGTGACGCTGTAGATCACCTTCAGGCCATTGGTGCGGCTTTTCAGGCGCGTTTGCAGCAGATAGTCGGCAAATTTCGTGGCGCGGCCTTCCCAGCGGATCGGCTGACCGGTCTGGTCTACGACCTGCCCATACAGGAATGGCTCTTTGGAGATGGTGATGTCATCGGCATCAGAGTAGAGGTCAATAGACCCTGGATCGTCGCCCATCAGCAGGGTTTTGATGATGGCCTGACGTAAATGCGCCGCAGGTTCAGTCCCCGCGATGGTTTCAACCGTAATCGTACCGTCATCGAAGTTGATGTGGCTACGGGTCTGATAGGCGTCGGTGTACTTAACGTAGTCCTTCGGTCCGGCAATCAGGACTTCGTTAAATCCCCATATATTCTCGATGTTGTGGGCAAACTGCCCCATCAAAATGTCAAAACCGTTGGTGTCCTTAACCCAGGCTTCGTTGTATTCATCGCCTTTTTTGGAAGAACAAGACACAAGCAACGGCGCAACAAGGGCTAGCGCTAAAAGTTTTTTCATCATTCCGGGAGTGCGTGTTGTGTTTGCTTTGGGGGTGCTGTTGCCCGGCGGCGCTGCGCTTGCACGGGCCTACGGTTTTGTAGGCCGGGTAAGCGCAGCGCCACCCGGCACCAGCAGCGCGATATTATTTTTCCGGTGGCGTATAGCCTTCGATGTGGACGTCTTTACCTTCGAACAGGAAGTTCACCATCTCCTGCTCCAGCAGTTTGCGGTGTTCCGGGTTCATCATGCTGAGCTTTTTCTCGTTGATCAGCATGGTCTGTTTTTTCTGCCACTGTCCCCAGGCGTCTTTGGAGATCTCGTTGTAAATGCGCTTACCCAGGTCGCCCGGGTAGAGCTGGAAATCCTGGCCTTCAGCGTCGCGCTGTAGGAAAGTACAAAAAATGGTTCTGGCCATACTCATTCCTCTTTGTCTTGCCGATGCTAAACCATTGCACCGACACGTAATTGCTGTAACAGGCGCTCCACGGGAGCCGCCAGCCCGACTGATGGCGGTTGCGCTAAGTTATACCAGAGAGCGGTGCCTTCATCCATGCACGACGTGAATGAGGACACGGGAAGCCACATCGGCACAATATCCAGATGGAAATGGCTGAAGGTATGACGGAACGCGTTGAGTTGCGTCAGGGTATCGGCCGCAATGCCGCGCTGTTCAAGCCATGCCCGAAGCGAGGCTTCATCCTCAAACTGTGGGAAGCAGTATAGACCACCCCACAGGCCACTCGGTGGTCGCTGGGCAAGAAACACCTCGTCACCATGCTGCATCAGGAGCATGTACCCGGTGCGTTCAGGCAGCGTCTGCTTCGGTTTTTTCCCCGGATACTGCGCCCAGGTGTGGTTCGCATAGGCCACGCAAAGGTTGTTTACCGGGCAGAGTTCGCACTTCGGTTTTGAACGGGTGCAGACCATCGCGCCCAGATCCATCATCGCCTGATTAAAACGCTCGACGCCTTTCGCCGGAGTGACCGCCTCACTGATCTCCCACAGGCGTTTCTCAACCTCTTTCTTGCCCGGCCAGCCCTCTACCGCGTAGCAGCGTGCGAGCACGCGTTTGACGTTGCCGTCGAGAATAGGGAAATGTTTGCCTAAGGACAGGGAGAGGATGGCGCCTGCGGTTGAACGCCCGACGCCGGGCAAATCCGCCACCTCGTCAAAGGTTTCCGGGAATTTACCGTTGTGGCGGGTGGCGACCTGCTGTGCGGCTTTGTGCAGGTTGCGCGCACGGGCGTAGTAGCCAAGCCCAGTCCACAGGTGCAGCACCTCGTCCAGCGGCGCGTTTGCCAGATCGGTGATTGTCGGGAAGCGCGCCATAAAACGCTCGAAGTAAGGAATGACCGTCGCGACCTGCGTTTGTTGCAACATCACCTCGGAGAGCCATACTTTGTAAGGCGTTTTTTCAATTTGCCAGGGCAGGGTTTTACGCCCGTATTTGTCGTACCAGTCCAGCACCTGGGCTGAAAATTGAGAGGCTTGCATGGTCATCGATTCGCTTAATCAGGGACGCAGATTGCAGCACAGCGTCAATCTGCTGTAAACCGGATCTTTCCCATGCTTGCATAGAAGCCTTAACTTTGGATAATGCCCGTTTCCCGAACACTCTCACAAGCAGACAACTCTTTTATGAAAAACGACGTCATTTCACCGGAATTTGATGAAAACGGTCGCCCGCTGCGCCGTATTCGCAGCTTTGTCCGCCGTCAGGGCCGCCTGACAAAAGGGCAGCAACACGCGCTGGACAACTACTGGCCGGTGATGGGCGTTGAGTTCAGCGAGCAGCCGCTCGACTTTACCGACCTGTTCGGTCGCGACGCGCCAGTGAAGCTGGAGATCGGTTTTGGTATGGGTACCTCGCTGGTGACCATGGCGAAAGCGTGCCCGGAGCAGAATTTCCTTGGCATTGAAGTGCATTCGCCGGGCGTCGGTGCCTGTCTCGCAACCGCTCATGAAGAGGGCGTTGAGAACCTGCGCGTGATGTGTCACGACGCGGTGGAAGTGCTGCACAAAATGATTCCTGACAATTCTTTGAACATGGTTCAGCTCTTTTTCCCTGACCCGTGGCACAAAGCACGTCATAATAAACGCCGTATCGTTCAGGCGCCGTTTGCCGAACTGGTGAAAAGCAAGCTGAAGCTGGGCGGCGTCTTCCACATGGCGACCGACTGGGAACCTTATGCGGAACATATGCTGGAAGTGATGTCGTCTCTGGACGGGTATAAAAACCAGTCTGAAAGCAACGACTACGTACCGCGTCCGGATTCACGTCCGGTGACAAAATTTGAACAGCGTGGCCATCGTCTTGGTCACGGCGTATGGGACTTAATGTTCGAGAGGGTGAAATAATGGCAAAGAATCGTAGCCGTCGTCTGCGTAAAAAGATGCACATCGAAGAATTCCAGGAAGTGGGTTTCTCCGTTGCCTGGCGTTTCCCGGAAGGCACCAGCGTTGAGCAGATCGATCAGGACGTTGATGCGTTCATCAACGAGGTGATCGAGCCAAACAAGCTGGCCTTCGACGGTAGCGGCTATCTGGCGTGGGAAGGTCTGATTTGCACCCAGGAAGTGGGTAAATGCACCGAAGAACATCAGGCGCTGGTACGCAAATGGCTTGAAGACCACAAACTGGAAGATGTCCGCGTCAGCGAACTTTTCGACGTTTGGTGGGACTAATAAAGCAAGAACGGGGCCAGCATTAGCTGGCCCATTTTGTCTGAGGGAGTGTTAACGATGCGCAAAACGTTGCTGGCTGTTGCTTTACTGGCAATCGGATCCACCGCTCATGCGGAGTATAAATGTAGCGTCACCCCGCGTGATGACGTGGTGCTGAGTCCGCAAACCGTGCAGGTTAAGGGCGAGAATGGCAATCTGGTGATTACGCCGGATGGCAACGTCACCTTTAACGGCAAACCACAAAACCTGACGGCCGCCCAGCGCGAGCAGGCGATGGACTACCAGGCCGAGTTGCGTACTGCACTGCCGTGGATCAACGACGGCGCGCTGACCCGCGTAGAGAAGGGACGTGTGGCGCTGGATAAAATCATCACCAAAGAGGTGGGTGAGAGCAGCAATATGCGCACCCGCCTGACGAAGCTGGATAAACAGCTGAAAGAGCAGATGAACCGTATTATCGAGACGCGCTCTGATGGCCTGACGTTCCACTATAAGGCTATCGATCAGGTGCGTGCCGACGGTCAACAGCTGGTGAACCAGGCGATGGGCGGCATTCTCCAGGACAGCATTAATGAGATGGGTGCTAAAGCCGTGCTGAAAGGCGGCGGTAATCCGTTGCAGGGCGTACTGGGTAGCCTGGGCGGACTGCAAACCTCGATTCAGAACGAGTGGAAGAATCAGGAAGCCGATTTCCAGCAGTTCGGCAAAGACGTGTGTAAACGCGTGGTGTCGCTGGAAGATAGCCGGAAGGCGCTGGTGGGGACGCTGAAGTAATTTACTTCGCCCCTCACCCTAACCCTCTCCCCAAAGGGGAGAGGGAATAGTTTGCGCCCTGTTCCCAAATGGGGGGAAGTATTGGTTTGCGCCCTGTTCCCAAATGGGGGGAAGTATTGGTTTGCTCCCTGTTCCCAAATGGGGGGGAAGTATTGGTTTGCTCCCTCTCCCTTTCAGGGAGAGGGCCGGGGTGAGGGTTGCAGCATTTGCAGCGTCTCAAGGATCCTCTCTAACACCGCCTCTTCATTATCCCAGAGTTCGTTGTTCCAGAAACGAATGACGTACCAGCCCTTTCGATTTAGCCAGAGCGTCCTTTGGCGATCGTACTCCTGATTCTCATCATGCTGTCCGCCATCCAGTTCAACGGCCAGACGAACCGCGCAGCAGGCGAAATCCAGAATGTAATTACCTAACGGATGCTGTCGACGAAATTTATAATTTTCGAAACGGCGGCTACGTAGTAAATACCAAAGCCGCCTTTCTTCTTTTGTCAGCTCGCGTCTGAGCTGTTTTGCGTAAGAACGAATAATTTCCATCCCCGTACTCTGCCAGCCTTTCCCTCAGTCGGCAGAACGGGATGCAAATTCCTGAATCAGCCTTCAGGATCTTCAGCGAGGAACAGCTCAAGAAGGGAGTTTAAGAACAGCTTGCCGTGCTCGGTGATCTGCCAGGACTCATCACTCTCGGTCAGATACCCCTGCGCCAGCGCTTCGTCAATCTGCGGACGAATCACCGACTCCGACAACCCGGTGTAAAGCGCAAACTCCGCGCGCGGCGCGGCTTCCAGCAGACGGAAGCGGTTCATAAAGAACTCAAACGGCTTATCCGCCGCCTCGACGTCGTGCTGACGCTCCAGGTAGCGGCCTTCCATATACCCACGCGGATGGCGGGTTTTGGCGGTACGCAGAATGCGCCCATCCGGGAAGGTCACTTTACCGTGCGCGCCGCAGCCAATGCCCAGATAATCACCAAAACGCCAGTAGTTCAGATTGTGCTGACACTGATAGCCCGGCTTCGCGTACGCCGAGGTTTCGTATTGCTTATACCCCGCAGCGGTCAAAAGCTGATGGCCCTGCTCGAAGATATCCCACAGCGCGTCATCGTCCGGCAGCACCGGAGGGCGTGATCCGAACAGGGTGTTCGGCTCAATGGTCAGCTGATACCACGACAGATGCGGCGGGTTCAGTTCAATCGCCTGACGCAAATCGTCCAGCGCTTCTTCGAGCGACTGATCCGGCAGGCCGTGCATTAAATCAAGGTTAAAGCTGCGTAGCCCAAGCCCCGTTGCCAGGTTCGCCGCGCGCTTTGCCTCTTCCGGGCCGTGGATGCGCCCCAGACGCTTCAGTTTTGGCTCGCTAAAGCTCTGCACGCCGATGGAGATACGGTTCACGCCCGCGCGCTGATACTCGACAAAACGGTCGGCCTCAACGGTGCCGGGGTTGGCTTCCATCGTAATTTCCGCATCTGCTGCCAGGTTCAGGCGTGCGCGCACGCCGTCCAGCAGGGTCTGCATCGCCGGGCCTGAAAGCAGGCTCGGCGTACCGCCACCAATAAAAATGGTCTTCACTTCACGTCCCTGTGCGTACGGGACATCGGCATCCAGATCGGCCAGCAGATGCGCGACGTAATCATCGTGCGGCACTTCGCCCTTCAGCGCGTGCGAGTTGAAATCGCAGTACGGGCATTTCTGCACACACCATGGGATATGAATATAAAGACTCAGAGGCGGCAAATTAGCCATTACGCAGTGCTTCCAGTAACAGTTTCAGGGCGCGTCCACGGTGGGAAATCGCGCTTTTCTCTTCGCGGGTCAGTTCCGCGGCGGTTTTGCCCTCGGTCGGGACAAAGAAAATCGGATCGTAGCCAAAGCCGCCGTTGCCCGCCGCTTCACGGGTGATCACGCCCGGCCAGCTGCCGTGACAAACAATCGGCGTGGGATCTTCCGCGTGACGCATGTAGACCAGCACGCAGTGGAACTGCGCGGTACGCTGATCGTCCGGTACGTCTTTCAGAGCAACAAGCAGCTTTTCCAGATTCTGCTGGTCGGTGGCGTCAACGCCGGAATAGCGGGCGGAGTAAATCCCCGGCGCACCGCCGAGAAAATCCACGGCCAGACCGGAGTCATCGGCAATCGCGGGCAGCCCGGTTACCTGCGCCGCATGGCGCGCTTTCAGAATGGCGTTTTCGATAAACGTCAGCCCCGTCTCTTCGGCGGACTCCACACCAAGGTCGGTCTGGGCCACTACATCCAGCCCAAAATCATTTAATAGCGAGGCCAGCTCGCGCACTTTTCCGGCGTTACCGGTGGCGAGAACAACTTTCTGCATGGTTTAGTCCTGTTCTGTCAGAGCCGCGACTTCCGTCGGGATAGATTGCGGATTGAGGATTTTTACCTGTTTATGCCGCCCAAGTTCACCTTTTTCTATGATGACCTGGCTTTTAGCGACGCGAAACTGTTTTGCCAGATATTTGGTCAGATGCGCGTTCGCCTGACCATCAACCGGCGGGGCGGTGATGGCGACTTTTAACTCGTCGCCATGCAGCCCAACAATGCTGTCGCGGCTGGCTTTCGGCTGAATATACAGCCGTAAAACCAGCCCGTCGGCGCAGGGGCTTACTGCACTCATAGCGCCATCCACAGCCCCGGCAGCAGCATATTACCCGTCGCCTGTAACAGCTCCGCGATACCCATGTTAAGCACGTACAGCAGCAGAACGAGGAGCATCGGGGAGAAGTCGATTCCGCCCATTGCCGGGAGCAGGCTGCGAATCGGACGCAGCAGCGGTTCCGTCAGCTGAATCAACGCGTATTCCACCGGGCTACGGCCCCGGCTTACCCAGCTCATGATTGCCATCACCAGCAGGACCCAGAAGATCAGCGAACCGACGGTTTTCACAAGGATCAGTACGGCGGCAATCCAGATAATCGGCTGGAAAGTGATGACCATAAACAGCACGATCGCTTTGATAACGCTAAGAATAAACGCCATCAGCAGAGATGAACTGTCAATCGGCCCCATTGCCGGAATAACGCGGCGAAGCGGCCCCACAACAGGCTGCGTGATTTTCACGATGAATTGTGAGAATGGGTTGTAAAAATCACAACGGGCCCACTGCATCCAGACGCGCAACAGCAGCGCCATCGTATACAGTTCAATGACCGTTGAAAGCAGGAAAGTCAACGTCTTCATGGCGTTCCTCAGGTTTCCTTATTATTGGGTGTAATCGCGCGCACCGAAAATTGCCGTGCCGATGCGCACCATGGTACTGCCTGCCGCGATGGCGGCTTCCATATCGTCCGACATGCCCAGAGAAAGCGTGTCTACCGTGTCATAGCGCGCTTTAAGCGCCTCAAATGCTACAGCCATTTGCTGTGCCACGGCAAACTGCCTTTCATAACTTGACTCTGGTGCCGGAATGGCCATCAGCCCGCGCAGGGTTAAGCGCGGCAGCGCCGCCACGTCAGCCGCCAGCTGATCCAGTTCGCTCAGCCTAATGCCGGACTTGCTGTTTTCATCACTGATGTTGATTTGAATCAGCACGTTAAGCGCTGGCATCTCCATAGGACGCTGGTCGCTCAGACGGGTAGCAATGCGCAGACGATCGAGGGTGTGACACCAGTCGAAGTGCTCTGCGACCAGTCGGCTTTTGTTCGACTGTAGCGGACCGATAAAGTGCCATTGCAGATCTGTATTTCCCCGCTCCCGGAAAGCACGGATCTTATCCACGCCTTCCTGCACATAGTTTTCACCAAAGGCGCGATGACCGGCGACTATCGCTTCTGCGATGGCGCTCGCAGGCTTGGTTTTGCTGACTGCAAGCAACGTAACTTCTTCTGAAGCACGGCCGCAACGCGTTGCTGCGGCTGAGATTTTGTCCCGGACCTGTGCCAGGTTATGCGCAATGTCGTTCATTTTCCGAGGAGTAGTCTATGGATGTGGAAGAAATTGTGGCCCTTAGTGTAAAGCATAACGTCTCCGATCTACACCTGTGCAGTGATTCGCCGCCGCGCTGGCGCAGGTCAGGCCGTCTTGAACCAGCGCCGTTTCCGCCCCCGGATGTGGAGGCGTTATTAAAAGCGTGGCTCAACGACGAACAGCAGGGCGCATGGTGGGCAAACGGGCAGGTGGATTTTGCCGTTACCCTCGCAGGCCGTCAGCGGCTGCGCGGCAGTGCGTTTAAGCATATGCACGGCGTTTCGATCGCGCTGCGGCTGTTGCCGCTGACGTGCCCGCAGCTCTCTGCGTTAGGTGTGCCGCGAGCGATCCCGGAACTGCTGTCCAATGACAATGGCCTGATTCTGGTCACCGGCGCCACCGGCAGCGGGAAATCGACCACTCTGGCCGCGATGGTGGATTTCCTCAATCACCACACGGACGGGCATATTCTGACCCTGGAAGATCCGGTGGAGTTTATGTACCAGAGCGAACGGTGTCTGATCCAGCAGCGGGAAATTGGCCAGCACAGCCCCTCCTTTGCCGAGGCCCTGCGCAGCGCGCTGCGTGAAGATCCGGATGTGATTCTGCTGGGTGAGTTGCGCGACAGCGAAACAATACGCCTGGCACTGACGGCGGCGGAAACCGGCCATCTGGTGTTAGCCACGCTGCACACGCGCGGTGCAGCGCAGGCGATTGAGCGCCTGGTCGATACCTTCCCGGCGCAGGAGAAAGATCCGGTGCGCAATCAGCTGGCGGGAAGCCTACGTGCGGTACTGGCGCAAAAACTGCGTCAGGATGTCCAGGGCGGGCGCGTGGCGCTGTATGAGCTACTGGTGAATACGTCGGCGGCGGCAAACCTGATCCGCGAAGGCAAAACCTGGCAACTACCGGGCATTGTTCAAACGGGGCAGCAGGCGGGGATGCAGAACTTTGAGCAGAGTCTGGCGGAGCGACGGGCGCAGGGGCGGCTGTAGGCCCCGGCGCTCAGTAACCCTGTTCGAAATAGCTTTCGAGGATAATAACGGCTGACGCTGAATCCACGCTGCCTTTGTTCAGCGCCCGGAAGCCACCGTGCTCGAACAGGCCAGCGCGCGCTTCAACGGTGCTCAGACGTTCATCGTGCAGCTTAACGGAGACGCCAAAGCGGCCATGGATTTTGTTCGCGAACTTGCGCGCGCGGGCGGTAAGCGGCTGCTCGGTGCCGTCCATGTTCAGCGGCAGGCCGACAATCACGTCGTCCGGCTGCCACTCTTTGAGCAAGCGCTCAATAAGGTTCCAGTCTGGCGTGCCGTCATTGGCTTTCAGCGCCGTGAGTGGGCGAGCGGTGCCGGTGATCCGTTGACCTACGGCGACGCCGATGCTTTTGGTGCCGAAGTCGAAGGCGAGAAGGGTGCCGCTCATTACGCGTGCCCCGCCACGCCAGGCATGGTCAGGATATCAATGCCAATCAGTTTTGCCGCGTCACGCCAGCGATCGGCGATAGGGGTTTTAAAGAGGATATTCATATCCGCAGGGGCTGTCAGCCAGGCGTTGTCCAGAATTTCTTGTTCCAGCTGCCCTTTTTCCCAGGAGGCGTAGCCGAGCGCAACCAGCACTTCAGAAGGCTGACTGGCAGTGCCCAGCGTTTCAAGCACGTCGCGAGAGGTGGTGACAACGGTGTTATCGGAGATTCGAATGCTGGACGAGAAAACCGGTGGGGTATGCAGGATAAAGCCACGATCTTCTGCAAGCGGGCCGCCGAGCATCACCGGTTTATCGAGGCGGATTTCCGGCAGTCGCGCTTCCGCAGGGATTTTCAGCTTGTCCAGAATCCCTTCCACCTGGAGGTTTTCCAGCGGTTTATTGATGATAATCCCCATCGCGCCGTCTTCGTTGTACTCGCAAATATAGACCACGGAGCGGCGGAAAATCGGATCCTGGAGAGCAGGCATGGCAATAAGAAAGTGATGCTGTAAATTCATTGTCAGAGGTACTGTTTCCTGGTTTAAAAAGCGACAGCGCCCAGTATGGGGATAAACACAGGCGCTGTCACAGGTTATTTCTGTAAACGTTTTTCGATAGCGTCCATCAGCATTCCGGTGATCGAGATCGGGAATTCCGCTTCGATTTCACGAATGCAGGTCGGGCTGGTGACGTTCACTTCGGTCAGACGATCGCCGATGATATCGAGGCCAACAAAGATCAGGCCTTTGGCTTTCAGCGTAGGGCCGACGCGGCGGGCAATTTCCCAGTCGCTTTCGCTTAACGGACGCGGCTCGCCACGGCCACCGGCGGCCAGGTTACCACGGGTTTCACCCCCCTGTGGGATACGCGCCAGGCAGTAAGGCACCGGCTCGCCGTCTACGACCAGCACACGCTTGTCACCGTCTTTAATGGCTGGCAGATAGTTCTGCGCCATGCAGTAGCGGGTTCCCAGTTCGGTCAGCGTTTCGGCAATTACGCCAATGTTCGGGTCGCCCTCTTTCACGCGGAAGATCGACGCGCCACCCATGCCGTCCAGCGGCTTCATGATGATGTCGCCGTGCTTCTGCCAGAACGCTTTCAGCTGCGTTTTGCTGCGGGTGACCAGCGTTTCTGGCGTCAGGTCAGAGAACCATGCGGTGTAGAGCTTCTCGTTACAGTCGCGCAGGCTCTGCGGTTTATTGACGATCAGCGTCCCTTTCTCTTCGGCACGCTCAAGGATATAGGTGGAGTAAATGTATTCGGTATCGAACGGCGGATCTTTACGCATCAGGATCACGTTGAGGTCGGCCAGGGCAATGTCCTGTTCGGTGCCGAATTCGTACCATTTTTCGTAGTTCTGCTCGACGTTAACGATGCGGGTGCGTGCGCGGGCTTCACCGTTGATCAGGTAAAGATCGTTCATCTCCATATAGTGGAGTTCATAGCCGCGACGCTGCGCTTCCAGCAGCATAGCGAAGCTGGAGTCTTTCTTGATGTTAATGTTTGCGATGGGGTCCATCACGATGCCGAGCTTAATCATCTTCTTCTCCGGTTATGGGTCAGGCTTTGCTTCAACCCAGATCGCCAAATCGCACCTGTAGCGCGGTAATGGCGGTGAGTGCCGTTGTCTCAGTGCGCAGAACGCGAGGTCCCAACAGAATATCAGTAAACTGGTAACGCGCCGTCATGGCAATTTCGTCAGCCGACAGACCGCCTTCCGGGCCAATCAGCAGGCGTACACGCTCAACGGGCAGCGGCAGCGTATTGATGCTGGCGCTGGCGCGCGGATGAAGATTGAGCTTAAGTCCGCTTTCTTCTTCTGCACACCAGTCCTCCAGATCCATCGCCGGGCGGATCTCCGGGATACGGTTGCGGCCACTCTGTTCGCAGGCCGCAATGGCAATTTTTTGCCACTGCTGGATCTTTTTGTTCAGACGTTCCGCATCCAGTTTAACGCCGCAGCGCTCAGAAAAAAGTGGCGTAATGAGGCTTACACCCAGTTCAATGGATTTCTGAATGGTGAACTCCATCTTTTCCCCACGCGACATCACCTGGCCCAGGTGAATGTGCAGCGGGGATTCCCGGTCATCCACGTCGCCACGCAGCACCTTCACGTGCACGCTTTTTTTGTCGGCGCGCGTAATTTCAGCGTCGAAAACCTGATTAGAACCGTCAAAGAGTTGAATCGCCTGGCCTGCGCCCATGCGCAGCACGCGGCCTACGTGGTTTGCAGCATCATCAGACAGGGCGATTTCGCCGCCTGGGGTAATCAGTTCAGGGTGATAGATGCGAGGGATGCGCATAGTCAGAAATTCCATGTGTCATGCGATATAAGCGAATTGCCGTAGTGTAGGTTAGCTCTTTTGCGCCTGGCAAGCCCGCTGGACGTACGGGTTGTGATTTCCCTGGACTTTGGCGATACGTTCGTCGCGCTGGCATTCCCAGTCCGTCACCGGGTAGAGCTTGTCCCAGGCATTGAAGAGCTGCGTCTGCTGGCGGGAAAGGTTGAGATCGTATCGGTCGCGCATATAGAAATAGGTACGGGCGATGCTGCCGCGCGCGCGGGCAGGCGGTTCGGCGACTTTCTCTTTGAAATCAACCTTCATGGCGCACTGACCGTACTGGCCTTCGCCTCCGTTCCACTGGCTGTACATGAAGTTACCGCGATCGCCATTGACTTCACCCACGGCGGGTTGCAGGTTGTGCATATCGCTTTCCATCTGGCGATAGACCGGATCTTTGGCGCAATTTTTACGTCCACCGTCCTGCCAGCACTGGCGCTGGTGACCAAACTGCCAGGCCGGAACCACGTGTTCCCATTCGATTCGGCTGGCGCGGTTCTCGTTCTTGCGCACCTTATAGCCGCAGGATGCCAGGTCCACGACCCCTTTTTTACCCTGCCAGTTAATTTTGCAGCCGCAGTAAAAATCACCCGGCACGTCGGCGTTAATCTTTACGCCTGCGGTTTTTGCCTGAGAAAAACTGTGAATACCGTCGGCCAGAGCATGGCCGGAGAGCGCTGTCGCCAGAAAAGCGACCGCGAGAGAAACATTACGGGACATCTTACACTCCGTGTCAAAACGAGCCCGCAACGTAACGAATGTTGTTCCCGTATGCAATCAGTCAGATCAGGAAAGTTCCTGATAGTTCAATTGATTATTCCGCAACCAGCGGTTCGCCGCACTTTACGCAGCGGTAGGTGGCCTCGCCACGCACCACGCGGTTGTGGCGGCGGACGGTAAGCTGGTGTTGCTGGCACTGGCAGCGATAGGGAAACGTATTGCGGCGCACCGATTCCAGCTCGAACTGATGGGTGCGACGTGCCGGAACGCCGAGCACCGCCTCCATCATCCACTTCCACTCTTTGCCGTGCGACGCGACGCGGCCAAAGTGTTTCCACACCAGAAGGTGGGCCAGCTCGTGCGGCACCACTTCTTCGACAAACGCCTGCTGATTTTCCATCATCAGTACCGGATTCAGGCGGATCTCGTAGGCTTCCAGCCAGGCGGTGCCTGCTGCGGTGCCTCGCTGCTGATACACCAGCTTCGGTTCAGGATAATTACGGCCAAGCTTCAGGTTGGCCTGGGCGAGTTTTTCCCGCAGGCTGCGCATAACGGCTTGCTGAATGGCGATGGGGAGACGGGGAGCTTTCATAGGGGCAGAGCATAAAGCGGGAAGCGGGGAGGCGCAAGAGGCGCCTCCCCGCAGGAGGATCAGTCGTGTGCGCCGATTTCGCGCAGAGGACGACCTTTCATCAGGTTACGTTCAATGTGTTCCAGTGAAACGTGTTTGGTTTCAGGAACCAGCCAGATCGTGAGAACAATAAAGAACAGGTTCAGACCGGCGTAGACCCAGAAGGTATTGGCGTTACCCAGGGTATTGAGCATGGTCAGGAACGTTGCGCCGACGATCATGTTGGCAATCCAGTTGGTCGCGGTAGAGCAGGTGATACCAAAATCACGCCCTTTCAGCGGCTGGATCTCAGAGCACAGCACCCAAATCAGCGGACCGGCGCTCATCGCGAAACCGATGATAAACATCAGCAGCATCGCCACGGCGAAGTATTGTGCCGTTGGGGAGTGAATGCCCATGTGCATCATAGTACCCAGTACGCCCATACCGACAGCCATGACCAGGAAGCCCAGCGTCAGGGTTGGCTTACGTCCCCAGCGGTCTACCAGACCGATGGCGATAAAGGTTGCCAGCACGTTGGTCAGACCGACGATCACGGTGCCCCACATCTGCTCGGTGGTGTTGGTGTAACCCGCCAGTTCGAAGATTTTTGGCGCGTAATACATGATGACGTTCATCCCGGTGAACTGCTGCATGATCTGTAACAGCACGCCGAGGAATACCGCGCGGCGGAAGTTGCTGTTCTCTTTGAACAGCGCCCAGCCGGACTGTTTCACCTTCAGGCTTTCGCGGATCTCTTCCAGCTCGTTTTTGGCTTCGGCGCTGGTATCACGCAGGCGTAAGAGCACGCGTTCGGCATCATGGAAGCGGCGTTTGGCGGCAAACCAGCGCGGGCTGTCCGGCAGGAAGAAGACGCCGATCAGCAGCAGAACGGCAGGAATGATGATCACACCCAGCATCCAGCGCCACGCGCCGCTGTAGCTGAACGCGGTATCGGAGAGATAAGCCCCCAGAATACCGATGGTGATCATCAGCTGATACATGGAAATCATGCTGCCGCGGATTTTTTCCGGCGCGATTTCGGACAGGTACAGCGGAGCAGTATAAGACGCCACGCCCACCGCCAGACCCAGCAGCACGCGGGAGAGGATCAGCACTTCAACGTTAGGCGCAGCAGCCGAGAACAGTGAACCGGCAACGAACAGGATCGCGCCGATCATCAGGCTCTTTTTACGCCCGAGCTTGAAGGAGAGCCAGCCGCTGCCGACCGCACCGACGGCGGCGCCGAACATCATGGAGCTAACCACCCATTCCTGAGTGTGTGCGCTAATCTGGAACTCATCGGTGATGAACGGTAATGCACCGGCAATTACGCCAATATCCAGGCCAAAGAGTAATCCTGCCAGAGCGGCAAGGAAGCAGACGAAGAACGTCATTGCCTTATTGGACGTACGCCCCTGTTTATTATTGTCAGGCATTATGCCCTCCAGTTGAGTTATCAGTTTTTACGATATTATGGGTAGGTGAGCGACTCATAAAAATATGTGAGTCAAATCACAACGGTGTAATCGGTTACACTAGCCTGTAACCGTAAAAATAATTAAAGCTTTGAAAATATAGAGGTAAATTAATTGATGTGCATCGCGTTTGCACAAATTTCAGACTTAACTGAAAGGGAATGTAACAGCAGAAGAAATGCGATCATGCAAAGGGATTATTCTGAAAGCGAAGTATAGAGGGTGAGGTGTAAGCGGTTCCAAATATTGCCGGGTGGCGGCTGCGCCTTACCCGGCCTACAAAAACTCACTACTCGTAGGTCGGGTAAGGCATAGCCGCCACCCGACATAAAAAAGGCCAGCACAAAGGCTGGCCTGTTTAAGCTACTGTCAGTCGATTATTTCAGACCGGCAGCATCACGCAGCAGGGCGGCTTTGTCGGTTTTTTCCCATGGGAAATGTTCGCGACCAAAGTGACCGTACGCCGCGGTTTCCTGGTAGATTGGGTGCAGCAGATCCAGCATCTGAATCAGACCGTATGGACGCAGGTCGAAGAACTCACGCACCAGCAGGGTCAGCTGTTCTGAAGGCACTTTTTCAGTCCCGAAGGTTTCAACCATGATCGAGGTTGGCTCAGCCACGCCGATAGCGTAGGAAACCTGAATCTCACAGCGGTCAGCCAGGCCCGCAGCAACGATGTTTTTCGCCACATAACGTGCAGCGTACGCAGCAGAACGGTCAACTTTAGACGGATCTTTACCGGAGAATGCACCGCCGCCGTGACGGGCCATGCCGCCGTAGGTATCAACGATGATTTTACGACCGGTCAGACCGCAGTCACCCATTGGGCCGCCGATAACAAAGCGTCCGGTTGGGTTGATGAAGAATTTGGTCGCAGAGCTCAGCCATTCAGTTGGCAGAACCGGCTTGATGATCTCTTCCATCACCGCTTCTTGCAGGGATTTCTGGTCAATCTCTTCAGCATGCTGCGTGGAGAGAACCACGGCATCGATACCGACGATTTTCCCGTCGTCATACTGGAAGGTCACCTGGCTTTTCGCATCCGGACGCAGCCACGGCAGGGTGCCGTTTTTACGCACTTCAGCCTGACGCTGCACCAGACGGTGTGCGTAGGTCACAGGGGCTGGCATCAGCACGTCGGTTTCGTTGGTTGCATAACCGAACATCAGGCCCTGGTCGCCCGCGCCCTGTTCCAGCGGATCGGCACGATCAACGCCCTGGTTGATGTCGGGAGACTGTTTGCCAATCGCGCTCAGTACCGCGCAGGAGTTGGCATCAAAGCCCATATCAGAATGCACATAGCCGATCTCACGCACCGTGTTACGGGTGATCTCTTCGATATCAACCCATGCGCTGGTGGTGATCTCACCGCCAACCAGAACCATGCCGGTTTTGACATAGGTTTCACACGCTACGCGCGCCTTTGGATCCTGCGCGAGGATCGCATCCAGCACCGCATCGGAGATTTGGTCAGCAATTTTATCAGGATGTCCTTCTGATACGGACTCGGACGTAAACAGGTGTTTTGCCATGTTTTATTTCACCTAAGAGGAATTTGGTTAGCTCAAGCTGCTGTGTGGAATAGCCAAAGGAGATAATTCTACCAAGGCCTACAGGATTTTGACACTGGCAGTCTGAGTGTTAATCGGTATGGATGGATTAACATCTGGACGTCTATTTTAGGTCACTTCTTCACCCGATTTCCAGTTTTTTTTGATTCACCTCTCACTGCGTTGAAAACACGGCTGGAAATTTTTCCTGACGACGCTGGCAACCTGCGCATTTTTGTTTTGCTTTTTAGCGACCTTCTCGGTATAAAACGCGGCGCGCGGCTCATATAAAATAAGCGCTCGATGAACACATCGTGTCGCCACTTCCAGCCGGGTTAAGCAGTGAACTTTTAGCTTTGGCTTGTGGTCCGTTTCAACAGAGGCGGCCGTGGAGGTGATACGAGATAATGAACCATCGTTTTCCGCTCATTCAGCGTAGCCGTTCTGGCGCGCATGTGATTCCCACCCGCACTTCTGGTCTAAACACCTGCCGATGTTATACCCATCTCGGTGCTTCTCAGGATTCCAGAGCCGGTCACGCTTTGTGAAAACTGAACAAGGGCGCTCTTGTTAATACAGGAGTTTTCTCGTGGTTTCGCCGAACCTTGTCATACAGAGTTCGGATACGTGTTTTACAATGATATGAATAAGAAACCGGTCGCACGGTCTGGATTTCAGCATACTCTGCTGGGAAATGGAGCCGTTAATGGGTTGTTATCGCCGTATAACGCTGCGATAGTAGTCAACTGTTTTACACTTAATACAAAGAGTTGAGGTTCGCTATGTCTGACGACATGTCTTCGCTTTCGCCTTCGTCAGCAGGCGAACAGGGTGTACTACGTTCTATGCAGGAGGTTGCGATGAGCTCCCAGGAAGCCAGCAAGATGCTGCGTACTTACAATATTGCCTGGTGGGGCAATAACTACTACGACGTCAACGAGCTGGGTCACATCAGTGTCTGCCCGGATCCGGACGTCCCGGAAGCGCGCGTGGATCTCGCTAAACTGGTGAAAGCCCGTGAAGCGCAGGGCCAGCGCTTGCCTGCACTGTTCTGCTTCCCGCAGATCCTGCAACATCGCCTGCGTTCTATTAACGCCGCGTTTAAACGCGCGCGCGAATCGTATGGTTATAACGGCGACTATTTCCTCGTTTACCCGATCAAGGTAAACCAGCACCGCCGCGTAATTGAGTCCCTGATCCACTCCGGCGAACCGCTGGGCCTGGAAGCAGGCTCTAAAGCGGAGCTGATGGCGGTCCTGGCCCACGCGGGCATGACCCGGTCGGTGATCGTCTGTAACGGCTATAAGGACCGCGAATACATTCGTCTGGCGCTGATTGGCGAGAAGATGGGCCATAAGGTCTATCTGGTGATCGAGAAGATGACCGAAATCGCGATCGTGCTGGAAGAGGCCGAGCGTCTGAACGTGATCCCACGCCTTGGCGTACGTGCGCGTCTGGCCTCGCAGGGGTCCGGTAAGTGGCAGTCTTCCGGCGGTGAAAAATCCAAGTTCGGCCTCGCGGCGAACCAGGTGCTGCAACTGGTGGAAATCCTGCGCGAGCGCGGTCGTCTGGACAGCATTCAGCTGCTGCACTTCCACCTCGGCTCGCAGATGGCCAATATCCGCGACATCGCCACCGGCGTGCGTGAATCCGCGCGTTTCTACGTTGAGCTGCATAAGCTTGGCGTGAATATTCAGTGCTTTGACGTGGGCGGCGGCCTGGGCGTGGACTACGAAGGGACCCGCTCACAGTCTGACTGCTCGGTCAACTACGGCCTGAACGAATACGCCAATAACATCATCTGGGCGATTGGCGATGCCTGCGAAGAGCACGGCCTGCCGCATCCGACGGTGATCACCGAATCTGGACGCGCGGTTACCGCGCACCATACGGTGCTGGTTTCTAACATCATCGGCGTTGAGCGTAGCGAAATCACCGAAGCCACGCCTCCGGCAGACGATGCCCCGCGTTCTCTGCAAAGCATGTGGGAAACCTGGCAGGAGATGCACGAGCCGGGCACGCGCCGTTCCCTGCGCGAATGGCTACACGACAGCCAGATGGACCTGCACGATATTCACGTCGGCTATTCTTCGGGCACCTTTAGCCTGCAAGAGCGCGCATGGGCCGAGCAGCTCTATCTGAATATGTGCCATGAGGTGCAGAAGCAGCTCGACCCGAGCAACCGTGCGCACCGTCCGATTATCGACGAGTTGCAGGAGCGTATGGCGGACAAAATGTACGTCAACTTCTCCCTGTTCCAGTCGATGCCGGATGCCTGGGGTATCGACCAGCTGTTCCCGGTTCTGCCGCTGGAAGGGCTGAATCATGCGCCGGAACGTCGCGCGGTGCTGCTGGACATCACCTGTGACTCCGATGGCGCGATTGACCACTACGTCGACGGTGACGGTATTGCGACGACCATGCCGATGCCGGAGTACGATCCAGAGAACCCGCCAATGCTGGGCTTCTTTATGGTGGGGGCGTATCAGGAGATCCTGGGCAATATGCACAACCTGTTCGGCGATACCGAAGCGGTTGACGTGTTTGTCTTCCCTGACGGCAGCGTGGAGGTTGAGCTGTCCGACGAAGGGGACACGGTGGCAGACATGCTCGAATACGTTCAGCTGGATCCGAAAAAACTGCTCACCCAGTTCCGCGATCAGGTCAAAAACACCGGTCTGGACGATGCCTTGCAGCAGCAGTTCCTCGAAGAGTTTGAAGCGGGTCTGTACGGGTACACCTACCTGGAAGACGAGTAAGGCATTCGCCTTTCCCCTCTCCCCTTTGGGGAGAGGGTTAGGGTGAGGGGCAAAGACCGCACGATGCCCTATACTCACTTGAACCCGTATGAATTAACGGCGATAATTCGCCCCACTATGCGATTTACGAATCAATCCCTTCCTCGTCGGGTTTAACGACGCGGAGGGGATTTTTTTTTCATCTGTTTTTAATGTATCGACTTTATAAGAGGTCAGGACATGAGCACTCTAGGTCATCAGTACGATAACTCTCTGGTATCTAACGCGTTTGGTTTTTTACGCCTTCCGATGAACTTCCAGCCGTACGACAGCGATGCGGACTGGGTGATCACCGGCGTACCGTTCGACATGGCTACGTCCGGTCGCGCAGGTGGACGTCATGGCCCGGCGGCGATCCGTCAGGTCTCCACCAACCTGGCCTGGGAGCACAACCGCTTCCCGTGGAACTTCGACATGCGCGAGCGCCTGAACGTGGTGGACTGCGGTGACCTGGTGTACGCCTTCGGCGACGCCCGCGAAATGAGCGAAAAATTACAGGCGCACGCCGAGAAGCTGCTGGCGGCCGGTAAACGCATGCTCTCCTTCGGCGGTGACCACTTCGTCACTCTGCCGCTGCTGCGCGCCCACGCGAAGCACTTCGGTAAAATGGCGCTGGTGCACTTCGATGCGCACACCGACACCTACGCGAACGGCTGCGAGTTCGACCACGGCACCATGTTCTACACCGCGCCAAACGAAGGTCTGATCGACCCGAACCACTCCGTGCAGATCGGTATCCGTACCGAATTCGACAAAGACAACGGCTTCACCGTGCTCGACGCGGGCCAGGTGAACGATCGCGGCGTGGACGATATTCTGGCTCAGGTTAAGCAGATCGTAGGCGATATGCCTGTTTACCTGACCTTCGATATCGACTGCCTGGATCCGGCATTTGCGCCAGGTACCGGTACGCCGGTGATTGGCGGCCTGACGTCAGACCGCGCCATCAAACTGGTGCGCGGCCTGAAGGATCTGAACATCGTCGGGATGGACGTGGTGGAAGTGGCTCCGGCCTATGACCAGTCCGAGATCACCGCGCTGGCCGCGGCGACCCTGGCGCTGGAAATGCTCTACATCCAGGCGGCGAAAAAGGGCGAATAAGCCTTACGCGCTGATTGCTGCTGCGCGACGCATGCGCAGCAGCAATATTTTCTCCGGCCAGCAGGACGATCGCCTGCAACGTTACGTGCGTCAAAAAGACCCTACCGCTATCATCACCTTCGCCACCCGCATTCCTTGTAACATTCTGTTTTCATTTGGCTGAAAATCCCCGACCTATTTCCCGTTTAAAAATTATGGAAATGATATTTATCCATTCAGCGCAGAAAATAATAATGAGGAATAACAGTGCAAATGTACCTTCTCCTTTTGCCTGCCTTATGTATTATCCAGTGTGTTTTTTTATCAGTGTGATTGTCACGCAACTAAAATGGTTTACCTGTGAAACTCGTTGTTTAATAAGGATAAAATAAAGCATTGTTTCACAGGTGAAACAGCAAGGCTTTTGCCTTTTTATTTTTAAGGAATAAAAATAAAAGCCATCGATAAATCGTATTCTTTCACGCCGCAATAATGAAAATTTCATATCGCTGCATTTTTTCGTGATCCCTTGCACACTTAGTTAATTAATTGCCGATCAATTAACAAATTCGTCACATTGCCGCTTGACGAAACATTCACCGCTTTTATATTGACCGTATTAAATAAGAAACAGAGTTTCATATATGAAACAAAGGCCTGGAGGATCGTGATGAGCTGGATAGGCGTATGTGACGCAGAGCAAGTACAGGAAGATTTCCCTTTTAGTGGCAACGTCGACGGGAAAGAGATCGGCGTGTATTTGATTGACGGTGAATATTACGCGCTGGAAGACGTATGCCCACACGCTTACGCCCTGCTGAGCCAGGGCTTCGTGGAAGATGGCAAAGTGGAATGTCCGCTGCATGAGGCGGTGTTCGACGTCAAAACCGGCCAGTGTCTGCACGGCCCCGGGGGTCGCAACCTCAACCGTTACCCGGTTCGGGTCTTTGAAAACCAGATTCAGATTACCTTCGTTGAGGAGACCGTGGCATGAGCGACACGCTGAACTACAACCCGGCGCTGCCGGAAAGCCGCCAGTTTACCCCGCCGGCAGAAGGCGGTAATGGCGCCATTCACAAGCCGGGTGATTACCAGAATCTCATTTGGCAGACCCGCAGCCGCGAGCCGGAAAGCTGGGAAATGAACCTGATTGCGACGCTCGAAGATCTCTTCGAACAGGGCGTTGAAACCCTGCCGGAGCTGGTGAGCGGGCTGAACGCAGTGCGTATGCACGACCAGCAGGGCGAGCCGTGGAGCGACGCCAGCTTCCAGGCATTCTTACAGGTTAACGGCTACTGAGGGCAACGCGATGACGACTACCGTACAAAACTATCTGGATAAAGGTCTGCGCGGCCTCTGGTATCCGGTGCTGGCGAGCTGGGAAGTGCAGTCTGCGCCGGTGGGCATCACCCGCCTGGGTGAACAGATTGTGGTCTGGCGCAACAAAGACGGGCAGGTGCAGGCGCTGGAGGACCGCTGTCCGCACCGCGGCGCGCGTCTGTCGATGGGCTGGAATCTCGGGGACCGCATCGCCTGCTGGTATCACGGGGTGGAAGTGGCGGGTAACGGCGAAGTGAAAGACGTGCCCGCCGTGGACAAATGTCCGCTGGTCGGCCAGCAGTGCGTGCGCAGCTATAACGTGCAGGAGGCGCACGGCGCCATTTTCCTCTGGTTTGGCGTCACCGCGGACCAGCAGCCGGACGAGCTGACCTTCCCGGACGAACTGGCCGACACGGAAAACTTCAGCAATTTCCTCTGCACCGCCGCGTGGAAATGCAATTACCAGTACGCGCTGGAAAACGTGATGGATCCGATGCACGGCACTTATCTGCACTCCTCCTCACACTCGATGGCGGAAGGGGACCGCAAGGCCGACATGGTGCTCCAGCCGACGAAAACCGGCTTTATTTTCGAGAAGAAGGGGCAGAGCGGCGTCAACTTCGACTGGGTAGAGCTGGGCAACAGCGGCACCTGCTGGATGCGCCTCTCCATTCCGTATAAGAAGCGTTTCGGACCGGGCGGCCACTTCTTTATCGTCGGCATGGTGGTGCCGGAAGATAACGACAACTGCCGCGTTTTCTTCTGGCGCATACGCCGCGTACAGGGCTGGCAGCGTGATATGTGGCGCTTCATGTACCGCAACCGCCTGGAAAAACTGCACTGGGAAGTGCTGGAGCAGGACCGCGTGGTGCTGGAGAGCCTGGCGCCCAACGCGCGCGACCATGAATACCTGTATCAGCACGACGTTGGCCTCTCTCGCCTGCGCCGCATGATGCAAAAGGCCGCCAAAGAGCAGCTGGCGATGCGCGAAGCACAGCAGGGAGCCGCCTGATGAACGGGCTGCTGAGTGGCAAACGCATTGTAGTGACCGGCGCCGCGCGCGGGCTGGGCTACCACTTTGCCAGAGCCTGCGCGGAGCAAGGCGCGGCGGTGGTGATGTGCGACATCCTCAAAGGCGAACTGGCCGAGAGCGCCCACCGGCTGCGCGAACAGGGCTATGCGATCGAATCGCACGTTATCGATCTGGCCGATCCGCACTCCATCGAGCAGGTGTTCAGCAGCGTTGGCGAGCAGGGGCAGATTGACGGTCTGGTGAACAACGCGGCGATGGCGACGGGCGTGGGCGGCAAAAACATGCTCGATTACGACCCGGATCTCTGGGATCGGGTGATGAGCGTCAACGTCAAAGGCACCTGGCTGGTGACGCGCGCCGCCGTGCCGCTGCTGCGTGAAGGGGCAGGCATTGTGAACGTGGCGTCTGACACCGCGCTGTGGGGCGCGCCGCGCCTGATGGCCTACGTCGCCAGCAAGGGGGCAGTCATTGCCATGACCCGCTCCATGGCGCGCGAGCTGGGTGAAAAACGGATTCGCATCAACGCCATCGCACCGGGGCTGACCCGCGTCGAGGCCACCGAATATGTGCCCGCCGAACGACATCAGCTCTACGAGAACGGACGCGCGTTAACCGGGGCACAGCAGCCGGAAGATGTCACCGGCAGCGTGGTCTGGCTGTTAAGCGATTTGTCGCGGTTTATTACCGGACAGCTGATCCCGGTCAACGGCGGTTTTGTCTTTAACTAAGGTAGGGCGATGATGGCAAACGATCAGGAAGTGAAGTATCTGGTGCCGGGGCTGGAGCGCGGTTTACAGCTGCTGTTGGCCTTTGGCGAGCAGCATCGCGATCTGACCTTTGCCGAACTGCACCGGCTGGTGGATATGCCGAAGGCCACTGCCTATCGCGTGGTGCAGACCCTGGAGTACATGGGATTTCTGGAGCGCAACACGCGCACCAATACCTTTTCACTGGGCATGAATGTGCTGCGTCTCGGCTTTGAGTACATCGCTTCGCTGGACGTGGCGCAGGTCGGCCAGCCGGTGATCGAGCAATTGCGCGACGTGAGCCAGTGCAGCAGCCATCTGGCGATCCGCGACGGGCGCGACATTATCTACATCGCCCGCGTCAGCGCCGCCGGGTCGCGCATCAACCAGGTCAGCATTGGCACCCGCCTGCCGGTGCACTGCACCTCGCTCGGTCGCATGCTGCTGACCGATATTTCCCACGCTGATTTTGAACAATTGTTCCCGCATGAGCGTCTGCCGGGCAACACGCCGGGGCAGCTTCATGATCGTGAAGCTCTGTGGCAGATGGTGCAGCAGGACAAAGCACGCGGGTTTGTCATCGGTGAATCCTTCTTCCGTCACGGCATCTCTTCCATCGTCTACCCGGTGTATGACCGAAGCGGACGCGTGGCGGCGGTGGTCAGCATTCTGGTGCCGTCCGAGGAGATCCCGCAGAGCGACCGCGAGCGCCTGCAAAACGAGGTTCGCCTCGCGGCGGATAAAATTTCTGGCTTCTTAGGGTATTTGTCACAGGCCAGTTAAATCAGTGAGTTAACGTCAGGCGCTTAACTGCGTCGGGCATGTTTTACGCCCAATTTGGGCCAGATGAGGCAACGAACGATGAGTGTAACCGGAATTGAAAAGCTGGAATTTGGCGTGGAAGACCTGACGCACTGCGCCAAATTTATGCGTGATTTTGGCCTGACGGGCGATGCCAGCGGCCAGCGTTTCACCACCCTGAGCGGCGCGCGCGTGGAGCTTAACCCCATCGACAGCCCCGACCTGCCGCCCGCGTTTGAAGCGGGCAACACCATGCGCCGAATGACCTGGGCGGTTGCCGCACAGTCAGATCTGGACGCGCTGCGCCCGAAGCTGGCGCAACAGCCTGGCTTTCGCGAAGTGGGCGACGCGCTGGAGTGCCTGGATCCGAACGGCATGACGCTGCGCGTGCAGGTCAGCCAGCAGACCGAGGTGGAGCTGAACGTCGAGCCGATAAACCAGTGGGGCGACGCCCGCCGTATCGATACCCCCAGCCCGGTTTACGATCGCGCCCAGCCGATCAACGTCGGGCACGTGGTGTTCTTCGTGGAAGAGCTGGCGGCAGTGGAGAAATTCTACCGCGAGGTGCTCGGCTTTCAGGTCTCGGACCGCTATATCAACCGCGCCGTGTTCCTGCGCTGTGGCGCGCGCGGCGGTCATCACAACCTGTTCCTGCTGCAACTGCCGAACCGCAAGCGCGGCCTTAACCACGTGGCCTTTACCGTACGCGACATCCACGAGGTGATCGGCGGCGGTATCGCGATGAATAAACATGACTGGAGCACCTTTATCGGGCCGGGCCGTCATCCGGTGTCGTCGGCGTACTTCTGGTACGTCAACAGCCCGACCGGCGGGGCGTTTGAGTATTACACCAACGACGATTACCTGACGGAAAACTGGCAGCCGCGCGAGCTGGAGCATTCGCTGGTCTCCTTTACCGAGTGGGCGGTGGAAGGCGGGATTGACCACGACACGCGCCGCCAGCAGAAAAAGCCGGAGGCGGTATGACGTCGCGCATTGTCATTATCGGCGGCGGTCAGGCGGGCGGCTGGGCAGCGAAAACCCTGCGCGATGAGGGCTTCGACGGCGAAATTTGCGTGGTGGCGGAAGAGGAATGGGATTTCTACGAGCGCCCTCAGCTGTCGAAAGCGTCTCTGCTGGAGCCGGACGCGGGGCTTCCGCGCCTGTTTAGCGACGAGGCACAGCAGGCCCTGAACCTGACCTGGTACCGGCCGCTGCGTGCTGAAGCGGTCGATCGCGATGAGAAAAAAGTCGTTCTTAGCAACGGCGAACAGCTTAGTTACAACATCCTTTTAATCGCTACCGGCGGGCGGGCGCGCCTGCCTTCGCAGGCGTGGGCCAGCCATCCGCAGGTCTATACCCTGCGCCACTGGCAGGACGCGCAGCGCCTGAAAGCGCGTCTCGCGGAAAGTCAAAAGCTGGCGATTGTCGGCGGCGGCTGGATCGGGCTTGAGATTGCCGCCTCCGCGCGCAAAAGCGGCGTGGCGGTCACCCTGTTCGAGCAGCAGCCTGCGCTGTGCATGCGCTCGGTGAGCGGCGAGGTTTCAAAGCGCCTGGAGGCCATCCACCGCGAACAGGGCGTGGAGATCCGTACCGGCTGCGGCGCGCTGGAGCTGGAGGACGATAACGGCCTGCCGGTCATCCACTGCGACGGCAACCGCGAAACCTTTGACGCGGTGGTGGTGGGGATCGGCGTCGATCTTAATCTTGAGCTGGCGCGCGACGCGGGGCTGAAAACCGGACGCGGGATCGTGGTGGATGCTCAGGGCCACACGTCGGATCCGTTCATCTTTGCCGCAGGCGATGTCGCCCAGCACCATCACTACGGCCTGTGCATCCAGTCCTGGGCCTTCGCCCAGAATCAGGCGGTGGCAACGGCGAAAGCGATGCTCAACCCGGATGCGCCAGGCTACGACGACGCGCCGTGGCTGTGGTCGGATCAATACCAGCACAATATTCAGATCCTCGGTATACCGCAGCCGGGAGGTAAAACGCTGGTGCGTGAAGATTCGCTGTTCTTCTCGCTGGACGAAAACGGGCGGCTGACGCAGCTGGTGGCGTTCAACGATGCGCGCACCGTGAAGCTGGCGAAGCGCTGGATGGCGGCGGGGCGGGATCTGTCGGACGTACCGCTTGCCGACCCGACTTTTTCACTGATGTCACTGCGATAGCTAACCCGCACCCGTAGGGGGAGAGATGACCACACTAGAGACTAACACCGCGCCCGTTGAGGCGAGCGGTGAGGGGACCTGCACGCCCGAAAAAGCGGTGCGCTGGGCCATCCCGCTGTCGCTGCTGGCCTGTGTGCTGCTGGCGTTTTTCGACAAAATCAGCATCGCGGCGCTCTTTTCTGATACCCATTTCCAGCAGGCGATGGGCATCGATTTCGATACCACGCGCCTCGGCATTCTGATGAGCGCCTTCCTGCTGAGCTACGGCTTCTCGTCGGTGTTTTTAAGCGGTTTAGGCGACAAAATCGCGCCGCTGCGTCTGCTCACCGGGATGATGGTGGTGTGGTGCGTGCTGATGGTGGCGATGGGCTTTACCCATAACTACACGCTGATGATCGTCCTGCGTATTCTGCTGGGCGTGGCAGAAGGACCGCTCTTCCCGCTGGCTTTCGCCATCGTGCGTCACAACTTCCCGCAGCATTTGCAGGCGCGCGCCACCATGCTGTGGCTGTTGGGCACCCCGGTGGGCGCGGCGATTGGTTTCCCGCTCTCCCTCTGGCTGCTGAACACCTTTGGCTGGCAGAGCACTTTCTTTGTGATGGCCATGCTTACCGTGCCGGTGCTTATCTTCGTGCGCATCGGTCTGCGCGGGATCCGCCTGGAGGCAAAACCCGGCACTTCACAGGCGTCTCAGGACGAGCGGCGCGCGGCACGGCGCGAGCTGTTTGTCAGCCCGCACTTCTGGATCATCTGCATCTTTAACATCGCGTTCCTGACCTACCTGTGGGGCATCAACGGCTGGCTGCCTGGCTACCTGATCAAAGGCAAAGGCATTCATCTGGAGCATGCAGGCTGGCTGTCGTCGATGCCGTTTATCGCCATGCTGGCGGGGGAAGTGATTGGCGCGTGGCTTTCGGACAGGGTCGATAAGCGCGCGGCGGCCTGCTTTATCTCGATGGCGGGGGCGGCGGTGGGGCTGGCGGCGGTAATGCACCTTGATACCCCGCTCGCCATCATCGCGGCGATGAGCTTCAGCACCTTTATGTGGGGCACCGGCGCACCTAACATTTTCGCCCTGCTGGCGAAGGCCACCCATCCCCGGGTGAGCGCTACGGCGGGCGGCATCTTCAACGGGCTGGGAAACTTTGCGGGCGCACTGTCGCCAGCGGTGATGGGCGCGCTTATCGCCTTCACCCACAGCATGGATTCCGGGCTGATTTTTCTGGCGGTGATGGCGGCGGTGGGCTGCGTCCTGTTACTGCCGCTGCTGAGACGTTACTGAGGAGAGTGTCATGACTGATTCAACCGTAACCCACAAAACCGGCATTAAACCTGACCATCTGACGATGGAAGAGTGGGTCGAGTCGCGCATCGCGCGCTTCGAAGGCCGGAAATACGACTGGAACGCGCTGAAGTTCCAGGCCGATTTTGACCCAAAATACCGCCGGGCGCAGATGCGCTACATCGGCACCGGCGCAACGGGCGTGGCGAACGACACCAACACCGTGCAGGCGGATCACTTTACCTTCTCCACCATGGTGCTGCCGTCGAAGTGCGAAGGGCCGCTGCACCTGCACGACGACGTGGAAGAGGTGTTCTTTATGCTCAAGGGGCAGATCACGCTGATGATCCAGGACGGCGACTGCTACACCGAAACCGTGCTGCGCGAGCGTGACCTGATCTCCGTCCCGCCGGGTATCTATCGCGGGCTGTTTAACCACGGGGAAGAAGAGGCGCTGATGTGCGTCATGCTGGGGACCAACAAGCCGGAAATCCCGACCTATCCGTCCGACCATCCGCTCTCGAAAGTGAAGCGGAACTAAGGGGGGCATGATGACGGGTTTTCGTGAACAGGGAAGCGGTATTCCGCTGATGCTGCTGCACGGGATCAGCTCCGGCGCGGCCTCCTGGCATAAGCAGATGGTGCTGAACGGTTTTCGCGTGCTGGCGTGGGACATGCCCGGTTATGGCGAAAGCCCGATGCTGGCCGTCGAGCGGGCGAACGCGGGGGATTACGCCGACGCGCTGGCAGCCATGCTTGACCGCGCGGGCGTCTGGCAGGCGGTGCTGGTTGGCCACTCGCTCGGCGCGCTGGTGGCCAGCGCCTTTGCCGCGAAATTCCCTGAGCGCGTCATCCATCTGGTGCTGGCGGATGCCGCGCAGGGTTACGGGCAGGCCGCGCCGGAGCAGCGGGAGCAGGTCTGGCGCAACCGCGAGCAGCAGATGGCGCTGGGTGGCGAGATCCTTGCCCAGACCCGCGCCGCGAAGCTGCTGCGCCCCGGCGCGCGCGCGGAAGATATCGCCACCGTCGCGGCGGGCATGCGCGCGCTGCGTTCCGAGGGCTACCTTGCCGCCGCGTGGATGCTGGCACACGACGACATCCACGGCTGGTTGAAGCGCTACTCCGGCACGTTTGAAGTCTGGTGCGGCGAGCAGGATGCCATCACACAGCCCGAGCTGGTACAGGGGCTGGCGCTGCGCTACGGCATGCCGTTTACCGCCATTCCGCAGGCCGGGCACGCCAGCTATCTCGATAACGACGCGTTTTTTAACCAACAGCTTTTACGCATTAACGAAGAGGTGCGCGATGAATGCACAAATTGACGGGCGTGTAGCGGTAGTCACCGGCGGATCTTCCGGCATTGGCTTTGAAACGCTGCGCCTGCTGCTGGGTGACGGGGCGAAAGTCGCCTTCTGCGGCCGTGACCCGGACCGGCTCGCCAGCGCTCATGCGACGCTGCAAAACGAATTCCCCCACGGGGAGATTTTCTCTTACCGCTGCGACGTGCTGAACGCCGACGACGTGCAGGCCTTTGCGGATGCGGTACAGGCGCGCTTTGGCGCGGCGGATATGCTGATCAATAACGCCGGGCAGGGCTATGTGGCGCACTTCCAGGACACCCCGCGCGAGGCGTGGCTACACGAAGCCGAACTCAAACTGTTTGGGGTGATTAACCCGGTCCAGGCGTTTCAGCCTCTGCTGGAGCAGTCCGACATCGCCTCTGTTACCTGCGTGAACTCCCTGCTGGCGCTACAGCCGGAGGAGCACATGATCGCCACCTCCGCCGCCCGTGCCGCACTGCTGAACATGACGCTGACGCTCTCGAAAGAGCTGGTAGGCAAAGGCATTCGCGTCAACTCCATACTGCTTGGCATGGTGGAATCCGGCCAGTGGCAGCGCCGCTTTGAAACGCGGGCGGACAAAAACCAGAGCTGGCCGGAGTGGACGGCGGACATCGCGCGCAAGCGCGGCATTCCGATGGCGCGCCTCGGCAAGCCGCAGGAGCCAGCGCAGGCGCTGCTGTTCCTCGCTTCGCCGCTGGCCTCGTTTACCACCGGCGCGGCGCTGGACGTTTCCGGCGGCTTCTGCCGCCATCTGTAAGGACACATCATGAAAAAGGTAATGTTGATTGGTTTTGGCGCCATGGCGCAGGCGGTGATTGAGCGCCTGCCTGCTGGCGTGGCTATCGGCTGGATCGTGGCGCGAGACTCTCACCATGCCGCCATTCACGACCAGTTTGGCGATGCGGTCGAGGCGCTGACGTCACCGACGGCGTGCGCACAAACGCCCGATCTGGTGCTGGAGTGCGCCAGCCAGCAGGCGGTGGCCCAGTACGGGGAAGAGATCCTGCGTCGCGGCTGGCATCTGGCCGTTATTTCCACTGGCGCGCTGGCGGACAGCGCGCTGGAGCAGCGCCTGCTCGCGGCGGGCGGCAAACTGACCCTGCTTTCCGGTGCGGTGGCCGGTATCGACGGTCTGGCAGCGGCGAAGGAGGGTGGGCTTGAGCGCGTCACCTATCAGTCGCGCAAAAGCCCGGCCAGCTGGCGCGGCAGCTATGCCGAGCAGCTTATCGATCTGAATTTGGTGTCAGAGGCAAAGGTCTTTTTTGAAGGCAGCGCCCGCGAGGCGGCGCGGCTGTTCCCGGCGAACGCCAACGTGGCGGCGACCGTGGCGCTCGGCGGCGTGGGGATGGATGAGACCCGCGTACAGCTGATGGTTGACCCGGCAACGAAACGTAACACCCACACGCTGCACGTGGAAGGATTGTTCGGCGAGTTCCATCTGGAGCTGAGCGGCCTGCCGCTGGCATCCAATCCTAAAACCTCCACCCTGGCGGCACTGAGCGCGGTGCGCGCCTGCCGCGAGCTGGCCCTGAGCTGAGGAGTGATGATGGACAATCTGAAGATTTTTATTGGCGGACAGTGGCGACACGGCGGCGGGAACCCGATGCAGAGCCACTTCCCGGCAGACGGAACAATCAACGCGACGCTGAACGCCGCCAGTCTGGATGATCTGGAGGAGGCGATAGCGGCAGGAGCGCGCGCCTGGCGCGAACCCGCATGGCGTAACAGCCTGCCGCATATGCGGGCGAAGATCCTGCATAAGGTTGCCGATCTCATTGAATCCCGCGTCGACGTGCTGGCGCAGATGCAGAGCCGCGATAACGGCAAGCCGCTGGCGGAAGCGCGCGGGCTGGTGATGAGCGCGGCGGGAACGGCGCGCTACTTTGCCGCCGCCTGCGAGCTGCTGGAAGGGGAACTCCCGACGCCGCGCCAGGCGGATCTGCTGACGCTGAGCCGCTACGAGCCGCTCGGCGTGGTGGCGGCCATCACGCCGTGGAACTCGCCGATTGCCAGCGAAATGCAGAAGGTCGCGCCAGCCATTGCCGCCGGGAACGCGGTGATCCTCAAGCCCGCCGAAGCCACGCCGCTGATGGCGCTGGAGCTGGCGCGGATATTTGAACAGGCCGGGCTGCCCGCCGGGCTGCTGAGCGTCCTGCCGGGCAAAGGCTCGGTAATTGGCGATGCGCTGGTGCGCCACCCTGAGGTGCGCAAAATTTCCTTTACCGGCGGCACCACCACGGGCCGTCATCTGGCGCACGTGGCGGCGGAAAAACTGATCCCGGCCTCGCTTGAGCTGGGCGGAAAATCCCCGACCATCGTGATGGAGGATGCCGATATCGAACAGGCCGCGCGCGGGATCTGCTACGGCATTTTCAGCTCGGCGGGGCAGGCGTGTATCGCCGGGTCGCGGCTGTTTATCCACGAAAGCCTGTACGCGCCGCTGATGGCGCGGCTGCTGGAGTTAACCCGCGGGCTGCGCGTCGGACACCCGTTTACCGACGGCGTTCATGTAGGACCGCTAATCAACGAGAAACATCGTCAGAGCGTGATCGAGTACGTCGAACTGGCGAAACGTGAAGGGGGCCGGGTGCTGTGCGGCGGCGAGATCCCCGCCGATCCCGCGCTGGCAAACGGCAGTTTCTTCCAGCCAACCATCATTGAAGGGCTGACCAACCGCGCCCGCGCCTGTCAGGAAGAGATCTTCGGCCCGGTGCTGGTGGCCATGCCGTTTCGCGATGAAGCCACGCTTATCCGCGAGGCGAACGACTCGGTTTACGGCCTGGCGGCGGGGATCTGGACGCGCGATACCGGACGCGCCCTGCGTCTCAGCGAGCAGCTGGAGGCAGGCACGGTGTGGATTAACACCTACAAAGTGTTTGCGATTTCGACCCCGTTCGGGGGCTTAAAAGAGAGCGGTCTGGGCCGCGAGAAGGGCATTCAGGGGCTGAAGGCCTGGATGCAACAAAAGAGCATTTATCTGGCGACGGGTAACAGCGTCAACCACTGGTGCGACTGAGAAAGGGTGAGCAATGAGCGAAATGATAACCGTCGGCGACGCCATCGCCAGAACGCTGGAGCAGTATCAGGTTGAGGCCATCTACGGCGTCATCTCCATTCACAACCTGCCGATCGCGGATGCGGTTGGGCAGCGGGGCACCATCCGCTTTGTGCCCGCGCGCGGCGAAGCCGGTTCCGTCACCATGGCCGATGCCCACGGACGTTTTTCCGGCCTCGGCGTGGCGCTGACCAGCACCGGCGCCGGGGCAGGTAACGCGGTAGGCGCGCTGGTAGAGGCGATGAACGCCTGCACGCCGCTGCTGCATTTAACCGGGCAGGTGGAGAAAGCCTGGCTGGACGCCGACACCGGGTTTATCCATGAGACCCGCGACCAGTTGACCTTCCTGAAAGCCAGCTCAAAACGGGCGTACCGGATCAGCAACGCGAATCAGGCGATAGCGATTCTGCATAAAGCCATCCAGGACGCGCAGACCCCACCGTGCGGGCCGGTCTCTGTGGAAATCCCGATTGATATTCAGGGGGCCAAAATTCCGCTGTCGCTGGTGACGAAGCCGGTGAAACCGGCTTCGGTTGCAGCTGTAGATCCCGCGACGGTTGACGCACTGTGGGCACAGCTCAAGCAGGCGAAACAGCCGCTGCTGTGGCTGGGGGGCGGGGCGCTGGGAAGCGCTGGTGCTGTGAAAACGCTGGCGGATGCAGGCGTGACGGTGATCTCCAGTACCCACGCGCGCGGCGTGCTGCCGGACGACCATCGCGCCAGCCTGCGCGCGTTCCACAATTCGCCGTCGGTGGAAGCGCTGATGGCGCAGTGTGATTTTACCCTGGTGGCCGGTTCACGCCTGCGCAGCAACGAAACCCGCTCCTGGACGCTGGAACTGCCGTCTCCGCGGGTGCAGATCGATATCGACCCGGCGGCAGCAAGCCGTAACTACCTGATGGATAGCACGTTGATAGCCGATTGTTCAGCGTTGCTTGGCGCGCTGGCTGAAAAAGCCCAGGGCCGGGAATGGGGCAACGCCCAGTGGGACGCGCAGGTACAGCAGGCGGTCGGGCAAGCTGAACAGGGGTTGCGCGAGCAGTGCGGCGTCTATGCGAAGCTTAACGACGCCATAGAAAAAGCGCTGCCGAAAGACGGCCTGCTGGTGCGCGATATCACCGTGTCCGGCAGCCTGTGGGGGAGCCGCCTGTTGAGGGCTAACGGTCCGCTGATGAACATACACTCTCTCGCCGGGGCGATTGGCATGGGGCTGCCGATGGCCATCGGCACCGCGATTGCCAACCCGCAGCGCAAGGTGGTGGGGCTGGTGGGCGACGGCGGCCTGAGCCTGAATTTAGGCGAACTGGCGACGCTGGCGCAGGAGAAAGCCAATGTGACGCTGCTGATCATGAACGACGGGGGCTACGGCGTAATGCGCGGCATTCAGGATAAATATTTTGGCGGACGGCAGTATTATAACGCGCTGCATACGCCGGACTTTACCCTGCTGGCGCAGGCGATTGGCCTTCAGGCCTGGAGCGTTGAGCGGGCCGAGGACTTTGATGCGGTCATGACAGAGGCGCTGGCGATGCCGGGGCCGTCGGTGGTGGAGGTGCGGATGGGGCAGATTGGCGCCCTTAAGTTTGCCGGGCCGCCACAGAAAACGCTGTACTGATTGAGCTTTGTTGCCCGGTAGCGCGGCGCGCACCGGGCCAGCGTATTATTTAATTCCGTCTGCCGCCATGCGGTCACGGATATGCTGCGCACGTTCAACGGAGGCCGGGTGATCGTCAAACATGGAACTCTGACGGCCTTCTTCCAGTTTCGCCAGTTTTTCGAAGCTGGTGGCTAAACCCGATGGATTGATGCCGCGTTTGCGCAACAGATCGTAAGAGTAGTCATCCGCTTCCGACTCCTGACGCTGGGAGAACTGGGAGTTCACCAGTTTCTCGCCCACATCGCCAAGCTGCGACTGGGACAGGCTGCCGACAATGCCACCCGCAGAGGCTGCCGCGGCACGCACGGCATTGGTGCCCAGCGCAACCTGCATCCCTTTCTTCACGTGACCCAGAGCAACGTGACCCATTTCGTGGCCGATTACCGCTTCCACTTCGTTGTCGGTCATCATGTCCATCAGGCCGCTGTAAACGCGGATACAGCCGTTCGCCATTGCGAAGGCGTTGACGTCTTTCGCCATGTACACCTTGTAGTTCACCGGCTGGCCGTTAATGTTGTCGCCCAGCGCGGAAGCAATCTTGTTCAGACGCTGCGTATAGGTGCTGTTAGCCGGGGCAAGCGTAGCTTTTCCATCCATATCCTTACAGGCCTGATCGCTCAGCGCTATGACCTGCGCATCGCTCAATGAGTAGGCCTGAAAAGCTTCTGCGCCTGAGGTCATCAGGCCGTTAGAATCCATATTCTGACAGCCGCTTAGCAGGAGCGTTGTTCCCACAGCCAGCCCGATTGCACGCATTTTCATGATGTTGCTTCCGTACTCGTTAATCTGAATTAATTCCGAAAAATGCACCGTCAACGAAGCCGGTGTCGGGCTAAGTATAAGGAATATCTACAGGGGCGGGCGAGCAGATTGCGCAACATGCGAGCATGATCCAGAGATTTCTTAAGCTGCAAAAGAATGCTCCATGTACATGCCCTGCGGCTTGGGTTACATTGTTGGCACTTTTTTCCGGCGTAGCCCAAAACGCGCTGTCGTCAAGGGCATGGCCTTTAACAGTCCGATCTGGAGTTAAAATGTCCTCACGTAAAGAGCTTGCTAATGCTATTCGTGCGCTGAGCATGGATGCAGTACAGAAAGCCAAATCCGGCCACCCGGGTGCCCCTATGGGTATGGCTGACATCGCCGAAGTCCTGTGGCGTGATTTCCTTAACCACAACCCTCAGAACCCGGCATGGGCTGACCGCGACCGTTTCGTGCTGTCTAACGGCCACGGCTCTATGCTGATCTACAGCCTGCTGCACCTCACTGGCTACGATCTGCCTATCGAAGAGCTGAAAAACTTCCGTCAGCTGCACTCCAAAACTCCAGGTCACCCGGAAGTGGACTACACCGCTGGCGTTGAAACCACCACCGGTCCGCTGGGTCAGGGCATCGCTAACGCTGTAGGTATGGCGATTGCAGAGAAGACTCTGGCGGCGCAGTTCAACCGTCCAGGCCACGACATCGTTGACCACTTCACCTACGCCTTCCTGGGCGACGGCTGCATGATGGAAGGCATTTCTCACGAAGTGTGCTCCCTGGCAGGTACCCTGAAGCTGGGCAAACTGGTTGCGTTCTATGACGACAACGGCATCTCCATCGATGGTCACGTTGAAGGCTGGTTCACTGACGACACCGCCGCACGTTTCGAAGCCTACGGCTGGCACGTTGTGCGCGGCGTTGATGGCCACGATGCTGACTCGATTAAACGTGCAGTAGAAGAAGCGCGCGCCGTGACCGACAAACCGTCCCTGCTGATGTGCAAAACCATCATCGGCTTCGGTTCTCCGAACAAAGCGGGTACTCACGACTCCCACGGCGCACCGCTGGGCGACGCGGAAATCGCACTGACCCGTGAAGCACTTGGCTGGAAACACCCTGCCTTCGAAATCCCGTCTGAAATCTACGCGCAGTGGGATGCGAAAGAAGTGGGCCAGGCGAAAGAAGCGGCCTGGAATGAGAAATTCGCGGCATACGCGAAAGCCTTCCCTCAGGAAGCCGCTGAATTCACCCGTCGTATGAAAGGTGACATGCCGTCCGACTTCGACGCGAAAGCGAACGAGTTCATCGCGAAGTTGCAGGCGAATCCATCTAAGATCGCCAGCCGTAAAGCATCGCAGAATGCGATCGAAGCGTTTGGTCCTCTGCTTCCAGAATTCCTCGGCGGTTCCGCTGACCTGGCGCCATCTAACCTGACCCTGTGGTCTGGCTCTAAGCCAATCAATGAAGATGCTGCCGGTAACTACATCCATTACGGTGTACGTGAATTCGGTATGACCGCGATTGCCAACGGTATCGCTCTGCACGGTGGTTTCCTGCCGTACACCTCTACCTTCCTGATGTTTGTTGAATATGCACGTAACGCCGTGCGTATGGCTGCGCTGATGAAACAGCGTCAGGTGATGGTCTACACCCACGACTCCATCGGTCTGGGCGAAGATGGTCCAACTCACCAGCCGGTAGAGCAGGTGGCTTCCCTGCGCGTGACCCCGAACATGAGCACATGGCGTCCATGTGACCAGGTTGAATCTGCGGTGGCGTGGAAATACGGCGTTGAGCGTCAGGACGGTCCAACCGCGCTGATCCTCTCCCGTCAGAACCTGGCACAGCAGGAGCGTACCCCAGAACAGCTGGCAAACATCGCGCGCGGTGGTTACGTGCTGAAAGATTGCGCAGGCCAGCCGGAGCTGATCTTCATCGCAACCGGTTCTGAAGTTGAACTGGCTGTAGCAGCATGGGAAAAACTGACTGCCGAAGGCGTGAAAGCGCGCGTGGTCTCCATGCCGTCTACCGATGCGTTCGACAAGCAGGATGCGGCTTACCGCGAATCTGTACTGCCTAAAGCGGTTTCCGCGCGTGTGGCAGTGGAAGCGGGTATCGCTGACTACTGGTTCAAATACGTGGGTCTGAACGGCGCTATCGTCGGCATGACCACGTTTGGTGAGTCTGCTCCGGCGGAACAGCTGTTTGAAGAGTTTGGCTTCACCGTTGAGAACGTTCTCGCTAAGGCGAAAGAACTGCTGTAATTGTTTGTCCGGTGCGGGCTGATGCCCTCACCCCGGCCCTCTCCCACAGGGAGAGGGAGTATAAAGTAGGCCGGGTAAGCGCTAGCGCCACCCGGCTTTTTTGTATGCACGATTCCTCAGACATGTAACTGCTCTGTAAATTATTCCACCCAAAATGTGACGCAAGTCATATAGCTCGCTTATTCATCTGGACAGAGATTCCTTTTATTCCCCGATTCGCTTATTCTTGCTGAAGCGTTTCAGTCGATTAAATGTTCGACAATTGACCAATCAATCGCAGTTTGTGACAGCAAGGATTCCCCTTCGGGCGTCGCTGGATTACTCTTTCAGCCACCTCAAACTCAGGGATAGCTTTGCAGGAGATCTATGACCGTACGCGTAGCGATTAATGGCTTCGGTCGCATCGGGCGCAACGTGGTTCGTGCTTTATATGAATCCGGGCGTCGGGCGGAAATCACCGTGGTGGCAATCAATGAACTGGCGGATGCTGCGGGTATGGCGCATTTGTTGAAATATGACACCAGCCACGGTCGCTTTGCCTGGGACGTTCGCCAGGAAAGGGAACAGCTGTTTGTCGGTGACGATGCTATCCGCGTGCTGCATGAGAACAGTATTGAAGGGCTGCCCTGGCGCGAACTGGGTGTGGATGTGGTGCTGGACTGTACCGGCGTGTACGGTAACCGTGAACATGGCGAAGCGCATCTGAATGCCGGCGCGAAAAAAGTGCTGTTCTCCCATCCCGGCAGTCACGACCTCGACGCTACCGTCGTATTTGGCGTCAACCAGCACGAGCTGAAAGCTGAACACCGCATTGTCTCCAACGCCTCCTGCACCACCAACTGCATTATTCCGGTCATTAAACTGTTAGACGATGCGTATGGCATTGAATCCGGCACGGTGACCACGATTCACTCCGCCATGCACGATCAGCAGGTTATCGACGCCTACCATCCGGATTTACGACGCACTCGCGCGGCGAGCCAGTCCATCATTCCGGTGGATACGAAACTGGCTGCCGGGATCACCCGTATTTTCCCGCAGTTTAACGACCGTTTCGAAGCGATTGCCGTGCGCGTGCCAACGATAAACGTCACCGCGATCGATCTTAGCGTGACGGTGAAAAAACCGGTAAAAGCCTGTGAAGTCAACCTGTTGCTGCAAAAAGCGGCACAGGGAGCATTTCATGGTATAGTTGACTATACGGAATTACCGTTGGTCTCAGTAGATTTTAACCACGACCCGCACAGCGCCATCGTGGATGGCACGCAGACGCGAGTCAGTGGTGCACACCTCATCAAGACGCTGGTCTGGTGTGATAACGAATGGGGCTTTGCTAACCGAATGCTCGACACCACGTTAGCCATGGCCGCAAAAGGTTTCAGGTAGAGCGCACCTTGCGCTTGCAAAACTTTAAGAATCAACGAGAGGATTCACCATGTCTGTAATTAAGATGACCGATCTGGATCTGGCAGGTAAACGCGTTTTCATCCGTGCCGATCTGAACGTACCGGTTAAAGATGGCAAAGTGACCAGCGACGCACGTATTCGTGCATCTCTGCCAACCATTGAACTGGCTCTGAAGCAGGGCGCTAAAGTGATGGTCACCTCCCACCTGGGCCGTCCAACTGAAGGCGAGTACAACGAAGAGTTCTCTCTGCTGCCGGTTGTTAATTACCTGAAAGACAAACTGTCCAGCCCGGTTCGCCTGGTGAAAGATTACCTGGATGGCGTGGAAGTTGCCGAAGGTGAGCTGGTTGTTCTGGAAAACGTTCGCTTCAACAAAGGCGAAAAGAAAGACGACGAAACTCTGTCCAAAAAATACGCTGCCCTGTGCGACGTATTCGTCATGGATGCATTTGGTACGGCTCACCGTGCGCAGGCCTCTACCCACGGTATCGGTAAATTCGCAGACGTCGCCTGTGCAGGTCCACTGCTGGCTGACGAACTGGAAGCACTGGGTAAAGCACTGAAAGAACCTGCTCGTCCAATGGTCGCTATCGTGGGTGGTTCTAAAGTTTCCACCAAACTGACCGTACTGGATTCTCTGTCCAAAATCGCTGACCAGCTGATCGTTGGCGGTGGTATTGCGAACACCTTCGTTGCTGCTCAAGGCCACAACGTCGGTAAATCCCTGTACGAAGCAGACCTGGTTGACGAAGCCAAACGCCTGCTGGGCACCTGTGATATCCCGGTACCAACTGACGTTCGCGTAGCAACCGAGTTCTCCGAAACCGCTACCGCAACCCTGAAATCTGTTAACGACATCAAAGATGAAGAGCAGATCCTGGACCTGGGCGACGTTTCTGCACAGAAACTGGCTGAAATCCTGAAAAACGCAAAAACTATCCTGTGGAACGGTCCTGTCGGCGTGTTCGAATTCCCGAACTTCCGCAAAGGGACTGAAATCGTTGCTAACGCTATTGCAGACAGCGAAGCGTTCTCTATCGCAGGCGGTGGTGACACCCTGGCAGCAATCGACCTGTTCGGTATCGCTGACAAGATCTCCTACATCTCCACTGGTGGCGGCGCATTCCTTGAATTCGTGGAAGGTAAAGTCCTGCCAGCAGTAGCAATGCTCGAAGAGCGCGCTAAGAAGTAAGCCATTCAGGGGCAGGGAAACCTGCCCAATTTTCAGCGCGCTTATCAGAGCACGCACCTTTTCTAACGGCCGAAGATACAGGACTAAGCAACATGTCTAAAATTTTTGATTTCGTAAAACCTGGCGTTATCACTGGTGATGACGTACAGAAAGTGTTCCAGGTAGCTAAAGAAAACAACTTCGCTCTGCCAGCAGTTAACTGCGTAGGTACCGACTCCATCAACGCCGTACTGGAAACCGCTGCAAAAGTTAAAGCACCGGTTATCGTTCAGTTCTCTAACGGCGGCGCTGCGTTCATCGCAGGTAAAGGCGTGAAAACTGACATTCCTCAGGGCGCTGCTATCCTGGGTGCTATCTCTGGTGCGCACCACGTTCATCAGATGGCTGAACACTACGGTGTTCCGGTTATCCTGCACACTGACCACTGCGCGAAGAAACTGCTGCCGTGGATCGACGGTCTGCTGGACGCAGGTGAAAAACACTTTGCAGCAACCGGTAAGCCACTGTTCTCTTCTCACATGATCGACCTGTCCGAAGAGTCTCTGGAAGAAAACATCGAGATCTGCTCTAAGTACCTGGCGCGTATGTCCAAAATGGGCATGACCCTGGAAATCGAACTGGGTTGCACCGGTGGTGAAGAAGACGGTGTGGACAACAGCCACATGGACGCTTCTGCTCTGTACACTCAGCCAGAAGACGTTGATTACGCTTACACCGAGCTGAGCAAAATCAGCCCACGTTTCACCATCGCAGCGTCCTTCGGTAACGTGCACGGCGTGTACAAGCCAGGTAACGTGGTTCTGACCCCGACCATCCTGCGTGATTCTCAGGAATACGTGTCTAAGAAACACAACCTGCCGCACAACAGCCTGAACTTCGTCTTCCACGGCGGTTCCGGTTCTTCTGCTCAGGAAATCAAAGATTCCGTAAGCTACGGCGTAGTGAAAATGAACATCGATACCGACACCCAATGGGCAACCTGGGACGGTATCCTGCAATACTACAAAACCAACGAAGCTTACCTGCAAGGTCAGCTGGGCAACCCGAAAGGCGAAGACCAGCCGAACAAGAAATACTACGATCCACGCGTATGGCTGCGCGCTGCACAGACGTCCATGGTGACTCGTCTGGAGCAGGCATTCAAAGAACTGAACGCGATCGACGTTCTGTAATTTGCGCTGCTGACAGCACATCAGAAGGCCCGCAGATGCGGGCCTTTTTTTATGCTTTTTCAATATCCTGCAATACCTGATTTTGTGATCTGTTTGGCATTACCCGCTCTTTTTGTTTACCCTTTACTGACCTGCCTGTCCCCTTAAGGGATAGATTTTGTGTTTTGGTTTAGCAAAAGGAAGAACAAATGGAACAACTTGATGTTGTAGACAGCATCAATCACGCGGGTAACTGGCTGGTGCGCAACCAGGCGCTACTGCTGAGCTACGCCGTGAATATTGTTGCCGCTATTGCCATCATCATTGTCGGGATGATCGTGGCGCGTATCGTATCCAACGCGGTCAACCGGGTGATGGTCGCACGACACATTGACGCCACGGTCGCCGATTTCCTCTCCGCACTGGTGCGTTACGGCATCATCACTTTTACGCTGATTGCGGCGCTGGGGCGCGTAGGTGTGCAGACGGCATCCGTTATCGCTGTGCTCGGTGCTGCCGGTCTGGCCATTGGTCTTGCATTGCAGGGGTCGCTTTCGAACCTGGCGGCGGGCGTTCTGTTGGTCACCTTCCGTCCGTTCCGTTCCGGTGAATATGTGGATTTAGGCGGGATCGCCGGTACCGTGTTGCAGGTACAGATTTTCTCCACGACCCTGCGTACCGTCGATGGTCGTATTGTGGTGGTGCCGAACGGGAAAATCATTGCGGGCAATATCATTAACTTCTCCCGCGAGCCGGTGCGTCGTAACGAGCTGATCGTCAGCGTGGCGTACGATTCCGATATCGACCAGGTGAAGTCGCTGATCGCCAACATCATCGCTTCTGACGACCGCATTCTGAAGGACCGCGAGCAGACCATTCGTCTGAACGAACTGGGCGCGTCATCCATTAATTTTGTGGTGCGCATCTGGAGCAAAAGCAGCGATCTGCAAAACGTGTACTGGGATGTGCTGGAGCGCATTAAGCGCGACTTCGACGCCAACGGCATAAGCTTCCCATACCCGCAGATGGACGTAAACGTCAAAAAAGTCAAAGAAGCCGAGTAACGTCACCCGTAGGCCCGGTAAGCGCTAGCGCCACCGGGCTTTTTTGTATTAGCCATATTAATCGCCAATTAATATTATCAATTTCCTCTAATGTCATTCCCGCAGTATAGTCTGCCTCCAGGAAACTCTGCGAGAATTACGTTATGTTATCTTATTATTTTCAAGGGCTTGCGTTAGGTGCGGCCATGATCCTCCCTCTCGGTCCACAAAATGCGTTCGTGATGAACCAGGGTATTCGCCGCCAGTACCATCTGATGATTGCCCTGCTGTGCGCGGTGAGCGATCTGCTGCTGATTTGCGCCGGGATTTTTGGCGGTAGCGCCCTGTTGATGCAGTCCCCGTGGCTACTGGCGCTGGTGACCTGGGGCGGCGTGGCGTTTCTGTTATGGTACGGATTCGGCGCTCTGAAAACCGCCATGAGCAGCAATCTTGAGCTGGCCAGCGCCGAAGTGATGAAGCAGGGACGCTGGAAGATTATCGTCACCATGCTCGCCGTGACGTGGCTTAACCCGCATGTTTATCTTGATACCTTCGTGGTGCTCGGCAGCCTGGGGGGACAGCTGGACGTTGAGCCGAAACGCTGGTTTGCGCTCGGTACGGTCAGCGCCTCCTTCCTGTGGTTCTTCGGACTTGCGATCCTGGCAGCGTGGCTGGCGCCGCGACTGCGTACCGCCAAAGCGCAGCGCATCATCAATACCCTGGTGGGGCTGGTGATGTGGTTTATTGCCTTCCAGCTGGCTAAAGAGGGGATCCATCACGTACAGGGATTGCTCAACTAAGCGTTGTCTTATGGACATCTGAACAAGACCCGCTAAGCTTGCTGGCATGAGCCCTGTTAACAGGGCACTCTTCGCAACATGGAGGAATGACAGTGAAGTTTAAGGTGATGGCCCTGGCGGCATTAGTAAGTTTAGGTGCGGTGTCGGTGCAGGCGAATGAACTGCCAAACGGCCCGCACATTGTCACTTCAGGTACGGCAAGCGTGGATGCGGTACCGGATGTTGCAACCCTGGCAATTGAAGTGAACGTGGCGGCGAAAGATGCTGCTTCCGCCAAGAAACAGGCAGACGATCGTGTTGCGCAATACCTCTCTTTCCTGGAACAGAACGGTGTCGCGAAAAAAGACATCAGCTCTGCGAACCTGCGTACCCAACCGGATTACGACTACCAGAACGGCAAAAGCATCCTGAAAGGCTATCGCGCCGTGCGTACTGTTGAAGTGACTTTACGCCAGCTTGATAAGCTCAACTCATTGCTGGATGGTGCGCTGAAGGCAGGGCTGAACGAAATCCGTTCCGTCTCGCTGGGCGTTGCGCAACCGGAGAAATATAAAGACGAAGCGCGTAAAGCGGCGATTGATGATGCCATTCATCAGGCGCAGCAGCTGGCATCCGGCTTCAAGAGCAAGCTCGGTCCGGTTTACAGCGTGCGTTACCACGTTTCAAACTACCAGCCAAGCCCGATGGTGCGGATGATGAAAGCGGACGCCGCGCCGGTTTCTGCTCAGGAAACCTATGAGCAGCCAACCATTCAGTTCGACGATCAGGTGGATGTGGTGTTCCAGCTGGAGCCGACTGAAAAGCCAGCTCAGTAACCCGTAGGCCGGGTAAGGCGTAGCCGCCACCCGGCTTTTCTTTTTAATCCTGCCTCAAAACCTTATGCCCAAATGCCAGCAGCGCGTCAGTGACGTTGCGCATCATACGGCTTTCCGGCGCAAAACGGTGCCAGTACAGCATCCGGCGCTGATACAGCCCCGGGGTTAAATCAATCAGCTCACCGCTTTTCAACTCTTTCTCAATCTGCAAATGCGGGATCATGCAGCAGGTGGTTCCCTGACGTGCAAGCTGCACAAAGGCTTCGGACGAGTTAACGATATGACACGGCACGCTGCCCGGCGGCAGATCGAAGTTTTGTTGCAGGAAGGCCTGATGCATATCGTCCAGATGATCGAATGCGACGGCAGGCGCTTTAAGCAGCGCGGCGCGGGTCACACCGTTCGGGAAGTAGCGCTCGGCAAAAGCTTTTGAACCGACAAACAGGTAATCCAGCGCGCCCAGTTGATCCACCAGACAGCTTGGCAGCGCCTGAGGCTGAATACTGACGGCACCAACCACTTCGCCGCGGCGCAGGCGTTCCTGGGTGCGGGTTTCATCTTCAACCTGGAGATTCAGGCGGATAGGGGAGTCGGCCAGCACCGGCGCAAGGGCTGGCAGCAGCCAGGTCGCCAGACTGTCGGCGTTCACCGCCAGCGACAGCAGCAGCGGCGTGGAGCCGGTCTGTTCATCACCCAGCCATTCATCTTCCAGCAGTTCAACCTGGCGCAGCAGGGCGAGGAGCTTTTGTCCTTGCTCCGTTGGACGCGGCGGCACGGTACGCACCAGCAGCGGCTGCCCGAACATGTTTTCAAGCTGTTTGATACGCTGTGATACGGCGGACTGGGTGATGCACAGCTTTTGCGCCGCGCGCTCAAAACCGCGTTCACGAATAACTGCATCAAGTGCCTGTAGTGTTCTGTAGTCCGGACGTTTCATTGCTCTGGCTGACTCCTTAATTTTGCTTAATCTGCACTATGACACAATTTTCCCTTCGTGGCAGACGAAATCCATTCGACGTGTTCTATAATGCGCCCTGAGTTTTCACACCACAGGCAAAACGATCATGACGCAGGATGAACTGAAAAAAGCAGTAGGATGGGCCGCTCTCCAGTACGTACAGCCAGGTACCATTGTCGGTGTTGGTACGGGGTCGACGGCGGCGCACTTTATCGATGCGCTGGGCACGATGAAGGGGCAGATCGAGGGCGCGGTTTCCAGCTCCGATGCTTCCACGGAAAAGCTGAAAAGCCTTGGCATTACCGTTTTCGACCTTAACGAAGTGGACCGTCTGGGCATTTACGTTGATGGTGCGGATGAAATCAACGGCCACATGCAGATGATCAAAGGCGGCGGCGCGGCGCTGACCCGTGAAAAAATTATCGCTTCCGTCGCGGACAAGTTCATCTGCATCGCGGACGCCTCCAAGCAGGTTGAGATTCTGGGTAATTTCCCGCTGCCGGTCGAAGTGATCCCGATGGCGCGCAGCGCGGTGGCTCGACAGCTGGTTAAGCTGGGTGGCCGTCCGGAATACCGTCAGGGTGTGGTGACCGATAATGGCAACGTGATCCTCGACGTTCACGGCCTTGAGATCCTCGATGCAGTCGCGCTGGAAAATGCGATCAATGGTATTCCAGGCGTCGTTACCGTAGGGTTATTTGCCAACCGTGGCGCGGACGTGGCGCTGATCGGTACGGCTGACGGTGTGAAAACCATCGTAAAATGATCTGACGGGGGGAGCGCTCCCCCCGCTAAAAAAATTTTGAAAAGCTAAATTCGGTGACTTGTGTCACGTTTTTCCGCCTCTTTTGCCGATCCTGCCACGTTCGTAAATTTCCGCAGCATTTTCCTCTGCCATTTTGCCTTGTATGACTTTTCTTCAGAGTACCGACGCAAACGTTCATATTGCTGCAATAGTTTTTTTTGATATGTTGGCTGCACGAGATTTATATCCAGCACAACATCAGTTCAGATAAAAACAGGGTCGGGGAAATGGCAAAGGTATCACTGGAGAAAGACAAAATTAAATTCCTGCTGGTCGAGGGCGTGCATCAAAAAGCAATCGATAGCCTTCGCGCAGCAGGTTACACCAACATCGAATTTCACAAAGGCGCGCTGGACACTGAAGAGCTGAAAGCGTCCATCCGTGATGCCCATTTCATTGGCCTGCGATCCCGTACCCAACTGACTGAAGACGTTATTGCTGCGGCAGAAAAGCTGGTGGCGATCGGCTGTTTCTGCATCGGCACCAACCAGGTCGACCTGAATGCCGCCGCAAAACGCGGTATCCCGGTCTTTAACGCCCCGTTCTCTAACACCCGTTCCGTGGCGGAGCTGGTGATTGGCGAGCTGCTGCTGCTGCTGCGCGGCATTCCGGAAGCTAACGCCAAAGCGCACCGTGGCGTGTGGAATAAGCTGGCCGCTGGCTCCTACGAAGCGCGTGGTAAAAAACTGGGTATCATCGGCTACGGCCACATCGGTACGCAGCTTGGTATTCTGGCGGAATCCCTCGGTATGCACGTGTTTTTCTACGATATCGAAAGCAAGCTGCCGCTGGGTAACGCGACGCAGGTGCAGCATCTTTCTGACCTGCTGAACATGAGCGACGTGGTCAGCCTGCACGTGCCGGAAAACGCGTCCACCAAAAACATGATGGGGGCGGAAGAGCTGGCGCTGATGAAGCCAGGCTCACTGCTGATCAACGCCGCGCGTGGTACGGTGGTCGATATCCCTGCGCTGTGCGACGCGCTGAAGCGTAAGCATCTGGCGGGGGCGGCCATCGACGTATTCCCGACGGAGCCTGCTACCAACAGCGATCCGTTCACCTCTCCGCTGTGCGAGTTCGACAACGTGATCCTGACGCCGCACATCGGCGGTTCTACGCAGGAAGCGCAGGAGAATATCGGCCTGGAAGTGGCGGGTAAGCTGAGCAAATACTCCGACAACGGTTCTACGCTCTCTGCGGTGAACTTCCCGGAAGTCTCTCTGCCGCTGCACGGTGGTCGCCGTCTGCTGCATATCCACGAGAACCGTCCGGGTGTACTGACTGCCATCAACCAGATCTTTGCCGAGCAGAGCGTTAACATCGCCGCGCAGTATCTGCAAACCAACTCGCAGATGGGTTATGTGGTCATTGATATTGAAGCGGATGAAGACATTGCCGAGAAAGCATTGCAGAGCATGAAGGCCATTCCGGGGACGATTCGCGCGCGCCTGTTGTACTGATGGTGCGGTTTGTGGTGTCGGGTGGCGCGTACGCTTACCCGACCTACAATTTTCGTGCGGTCTGTGTGTCGGGTGGCGCTTACGCTTACCCGACCTACAATGGTCGAGAATTTATGTAGGCCGGGTAAGGCGTAGCCGCCACCCGGCTTTGTTCTACCAGAGCCAGATTTTGCCGGGCGTCACCACCGCTGGCAACGGCACATCCCACTTCTCTACCGGCAAGGCTTCTACAGCCTGGCAATCATGCGCATAGCCCACCGGCTGCAACCCGTACTGCTGCCAGTTTTGCAGCGTTCTGTCATAGAAACCCCCGCCCATGCCTAATCGCTGACCCTGCTCATCAAACGCCACCAGCGGCGTAATCAGCACATCCAGCTCAGAAAGCGGCAGCACGTCACGCACGTCGAGTTTCGGCTCGGTGATTTTCAGACGATTCACCACCAGTTCGCTGTGCGGATGGTAGTGCAGAAACAGCAGATTGCCTGGGCTAAATGGATGCAGCACCGGCAGATAAACCTTTTTCCCCGCGCGCCAGAGCTGGTCGATAAGGGGTTGGGTATCCAGTTCGCCATCAAACGACAGAAACAGTGCGACGGTGTTGGCCATCACTACAGGCGGATAGGCCATCATGCGGGCGGCGGCCTGCTGCGCAAAGTGGGCTTGTTGTTCGGCACTTAAGGCGCGACGACGCTGGCGAATAAGCTGACGGATGTCCTGGCGTGAGGCAGAAACTTCAGGGAATTGAGTCATGGTAGTGGGTAGAAGAAGAAAGAGGGAATCTCCGAGATGCCGCCGCAGGCTGTAACCCTTGAACCCTTGGTTCAAGGTGAATGTGTCGTCATAGTTTTAAGGCTTCTCGGACGAACCGAGCATGCTCACCAACCATGGAGCGCCACATTCTTGTGGTATGAAATATCGGCTCAGGGGACTGGCCCGCTTGCGAACATCTCAGAGAAATTTTGTCTTCACAGTTACTCTACCATAGTCAACTGCGAAGTGTTATTCAAACTTTGGTCCCGGTCTTTCGGGATTGCGACCTTGATCAAGCAATGCCTGTTCTATGGTCTGCTGGAGCATTTTAATGCGCTGCTCCATGCTAGCCGCGTAGTCGCGGGTCTTCGCTTTTTCCTGAGTCAGTTCATAGCTGATGTTCAACGCGGCGATGAAAACCAGCTGCTCAGTATTTGTGACTCTAGTGCGTTCTTTTAGATCTTGCAACCGCTGATTCAAATCGTCCGCAGCCTGATTCAAGGCATCCCTTTGTTCAGGCGGACAATTCACTCGCAGTGAACGGCCAAAAATCTGGAGATCGACGGGTTGTGCAGACATGCCACCTTCCTGCTGATTGACTGCGCTGCCTTCGCATACTGCCCCGGGGGCTGCGAAGGGGCGACACTATAGCTACCCTGATGTGAAGATACAAGCCCTTTTCTGGTATCACCAGGGTCCAAAGTGGTAGCATATCATGAATATCCTCCCTTTGATGACGAATGCGTATGTCTATACAGAACGAAATGCCTGGTTACAAGGATTTAAACCAGTTACTGAACCAGCAGGGAGTCGGTTTAACCCCTGCCGAAATGCACGGTCTGATCAGCGGCATACTGTGCGGCGGAAACAGCGACAGCTCATGGCAGCCGCTGATCCACGACCTCACCAACGAAGGGCTGGCGTTTGGCCACGAACTGGCGGAAGCGCTGCGTAAAATGCACGCCGCAACCAGCGACTCGCTGGAAGACGATGGCTTTCTTTTTCAGCTTTATCTGCCTGAAGGCGACGATGTCAGCGTCTTCGATCGCGCCGATGCGCTCGCGGGTTGGGTAAACCACTATCTGCTTGGCCTGGGCGTAACCCAGCCTAAACTGGATAAAGTGACCGGCGAAGCGGGTGAAGCGATCGACGATCTGCGTAACATCGCTCAGCTCGGCTACGACGAAGACGAAGATCAGGAAGAGCTGGAGATGTCTCTCGAAGAGATCATCGAGTACGTGCGCGTGGCGGCGCTGCTGTGCCACGACAACTTTACGCGCTCGCAGCCGACCGCGCCGGAAGTTCGCAAGCCAACATTACATTAAGAAAAATAACGCACAGGAGGATGTCATGGTTATCTCCAGTCAAGAATATTCTCGCCGCCGTCAGGCTCTGTTGGCAAAAATGCAGCCGGGAAGCGCTGCCCTGATTTTTGCCGCGCCGGAAGTAACGCGCAGCGCCGACAGCGAATATCCCTATCGCCAGAACAGCGATTTCTGGTACTTCACCGGGTTTAACGAGCCGGAAGCAGTACTGGTGCTGATTAAAAGCAATGACACCCACAACCACAGCGTGATTTTCAACCGCGTGCGCGATCTGACGGCTGAAATCTGGTTTGGTCGCCGCTTAGGGCAAGAGGCCGCACCGGAAAAGCTGGGCGTGGACCGCGCGCTGGCCTTTAGCGAAATTAACCAGCAGCTTTATCAACTGCTGAACGGTCTGGACGTGCTCTACCACGCGCAGGGCGAATACGCGTATGCGGATGAGATTGTTTTCACCGCGCTGGATAAGCTGCGTAAAGGTTCGCGCCAGAATCTTTCTGCGCCCGCAACGCTCACGGACTGGCGTCCGGTGGTGCATGAGATGCGCCTGTTCAAGTCTGAAGAAGAACTCAACGTGCTGCGCCGCGCGGGCGAAATCAGCGCCCTGGCGCATACCCGCGCAATGGAAAAGTGCCGTCCCGGCATGTTCGAGTACCAGCTTGAAGGGGAAATCCATCACGAATTTAACCGTCACGGCGCGCGCTTCCCGTCCTACAACACGATTGTTGGTGGCGGGGAAAACGGCTGCATCCTGCACTACACCGAAAACGAATGTGAACTGCGCGATGGCGATCTGGTGCTGATTGACGCTGGCTGTGAGTATCAGGGTTACGCGGGTGACATCACCCGTACCTTCCCGGTGAACGGCAAATTCACGCCTGCTCAGCGAGAAATCTATGACATCGTGCTTGCGTCTCTGGAGACCGCGCTGACGCTGTTCCGCCCGGGCACCTCCATTCAGGAGGTTACGGGCGAGGTGGTGCGCATCATGATTACCGGGCTGGTGAAGCTCGGCATTCTGAAAGGCGATGTGGACACGCTGATTGCTGAAAACGCCCATCGTCCGTACTTTATGCACGGCCTGAGCCACTGGCTGGGGCTGGATGTGCATGACGTGGGCGCATACGGCCCGGAACGCTCGCGCGTGCTGGAGCCGGGCATGGTGCTCACCGTCGAGCCGGGGCTGTACATCGCGCCGGATGCCGACGTGCCGGAGCAGTACCGCGGGATCGGCATTCGTATCGAAGATGACATCGTCATCACCGAAACCGGTAACGAAAATCTGACCGCGACCGTGGTGAAAAAAGCCGACGACATCGAGGCGCTGATGGCGGCGGCACGCGTATGAGCGTGATCATCGTTGGCGGAGGCATGACCGGCGCTACTCTGGCGCTGGCTATTTCGCAGTTAACCCAGGGCCAGCTTCCGGTGCATCTGGTTGAGGCGATCGCGCCACTGACGACCGATCATCCCGGTTTCGACGCCCGCGCCATCGCGCTGGCGCAGGGAACCTGTCAGCAGCTTGCGCGCATTGGGATCTGGCAGGCGATAGCGGATTGCGCGACGGCGATCGACACCGTTCACGTCAGCGATCGCGGGCACGCCGGGTTTGTGACACTGGATGCCCACGACTACCGGATTAGGGCGCTGGGGCAGGTTGTTGAGCTGCATGACGTGGGGCTGCGGCTGTTCCGTCTGTTGCAGGATGCGCCTGGCGTCACGCTGCACTGTCCGGCGCGCGTCGCCAGCTTTAGCCGCCGTGATGAGGCCGTCAGCGTGACGCTGGATAACGGCACCACGCTGGAGGGGCAACTGCTGGTGGCGGCGGATGGTTCTCGCTCCACGATCGCCACGCAGTGCGGCGTCGAATGGCGTTCTGAATCCTATGGGCAGGTGGCGGTCATCGCTAACGTTTCCACGGCTGGCGCGCATAACGGCAGGGCATTTGAACGCTTCACGGAGCACGGCCCGCTGGCCATGCTGCCGATGTCGAACGGGCGCTGCTCGCTGGTGTGGTGCCATGCGCAGGATCGGGCTGATGAGGTTCTCTCCTGGTCCGACGAACGTTTTTGCTCCGGGCTGCAAAAGGCCTTCGGCTGGCGACTTGGGCGTATCACCCACGCCGGAAAACGCGTGGCCTATCCGCTCGCGCTGACCACCGCATCGCAGACAGTCTCCCACCGCGTCGCTCTGGTTGGCAATGCCGCGCAGACGCTGCATCCCATCGCCGGACAAGGTTTCAACCTTGGCCTGCGCGACGTGATGAGCCTGGCTGAGCTACTGGCGCAGACGTGGCGCGAGCAGCAGGATTGTGGTGCATACTCAGTGCTGAGTCATTACCAGAAACGACGCCAGGCGGACAAAGCGGCGACCATTGGCGTCACCGACGGTTTAGTCCACCTGTTTGCCAATCGCTGGGCACCGCTAGTTGCGGGTCGCAACCTCGGGCTGATGGCGATGGAACTGTTCATTCCGGCACGTGACGTGCTGGCGCAGCGGACCCTGGGTTGGGTCGCGCGTTAAGGAGTTATCACCGTGCAAAATGTTGATGTCGCCATTGTAGGCGGCGGAATGGTAGGACTGGCGCTGGCCTGTGGTTTACAGGGCAGTGGCCTGCGCGTGGCCGTGCTTGAGCAAAACGCGCCGCAGCCTGTGGCGCAGGATGCACCCCCAGCGCTGCGCGTCTCGGCGATCAACGCGGCCAGCGAAAAGTTACTGACGCACCTCGGCGTCTGGTCTGAGATCGTGGCGCAGCGTGCCAGTTGCTATCACGGGATGGAAGTGTGGGACAAAGACAGCTTTGGTCACATCGCGTTTGACGATGAAAGCATGGGCTACAGCCACCTCGGACACATCGTTGAAAACGCGGTGATCCACCACGCCCTGTGGCGCAAAGCGCAGCAGGGCAGCGACATCACGCTGATTGCCCCCGCGAAGCTTCAGCAGGTGGCGTGGGGCGAAAACGACGCGTTTATCACCCTTGAAAGCGGCGACATGCTGACCGCGCGTCTGGTGGTGGGCGCCGACGGCGCCAATTCCTGGCTGCGTAACAAAGCGGATATTCCGCTGACCTTCTGGGATTACCGCCATCACGCGTTGGTGGCCACAATCCGCACCGAAGAGCCGCACGGCGGCGTGGCGCGCCAGATTTTCCATAATGACGGCATTCTGGCCTTCCTGCCGCTTGCCGATCCGCATCTTTGCTCCATCGTCTGGTCCTTAGAGCCGGAGAAAGCGCAGCAGATGCAGGAGGCGACGCCGAATGCCTTCAGTCAGGCACTATGCGTGGCGTTTGATAACCGTCTGGGACTGTGCTCGCTTGAAAGCGAACGCCAGACGTTTCCGTTAACCGGTCGCTACGCGCGTCAGTTTGCGGCGCACCGTCTGGCGCTGGTGGGCGATGCGGCGCATACCATTCATCCGCTGGCCGGGCAGGGGGTGAACCTCGGCTTTATGGACGCGGCGGAGCTGGTTGAAGAGCTGCGTCGTCTGCATCGGGAAGGCAAAGACATTGGACAGCATCTGTATCTGCGTCGTTACGAGCGCAGCCGCAAACACAGCGCGGCGATGATGCTGGCGAGTATGCAGGGCTTCCGTGAGCTGTTTGCCGGAGCAAATCCGGCGAAAAAACTGCTGCGCGATATCGGCCTCAAGCTGGCCGATACCCTTCCCGGCGTAAAACCGCAGCTTCTCCGTCAGGCAATGGGCCTTAACGATCTTCCCGACTGGTTACGTTAATCTCGATCCCCGTCACACTTTATTTTCCCGGCCTCCGCGCCGGGGAAATTTCCTCGTTTGAAATAATCTAATTTCACGTCATTTTTCACATTAGAAAATCTAATCTTACTGTTTTTATGTTACGGAAATTCGGCCCGTTTTTCCGCACGAAATATCACCATCTGCTAAATTATGTTAGATCATTGTTAATTTTATGCGGGTCTAATCGCATTTTCCCAGTGAATAATTCTGTAGGCTTTTCAGCGTTTTTTAGTCATAAGCTAATGTGATGACCCGTTTGACCTTATGGTTAACCGCCGGTTTCGGTGGTAAGTTCAGGTAAAAGAGAACGTTTGCGTCGGCCCCCGAACGCGAGGCCGACACCGGGTTTCACGGTGAATTTTTCAACGAGGAAAAGATGGCTCAACAGACTCCTTTGTACGAACAGCACGTGTTATGCGGCGCCCGCATGGTGGACTTCCACGGCTGGATGATGCCACTGCACTACGGCTCGCAGATTGATGAGCACCACGCGGTGCGCACCGATGCCGGTATGTTCGACGTGTCTCACATGACGATTGTCGACCTGCGTGGAAGCCGCACCCGGGAGTTTTTGCGTTATCTGCTGGCAAATGACGTCGCCAAACTCAAGACGCCGGGCAAAGCGCTCTACACCGGCATGCTCAATGCCTCGGGTGGCGTAATTGACGACCTCATCGTCTACTACTTCACCGAAGATTTCTTCCGCCTCGTTGTAAACTCCGCCACCCGCGAAAAAGACCTCTCCTGGATTTCCCAACACGCTGAACCTTACGCCATCGACATTACCGTCCGTGACGATCTGTCGCTGATTGCGGTGCAGGGGCCAAACGCCCAGGCGAAAGCCGCCTCTCTGTTCAGCGACGAGCAGCGCAACGCCACCGAAGGCATGAAGCCGTTCTTCGGCGTGCAGGCGGGCGATCTGTTTATTGCCACCACCGGCTACACCGGTGAAGCGGGCTATGAAATTGCCATGCCGAATGAGAAAGCGGCCGATTTCTGGCGTGCGCTGGTGGAAGCGGGCGTGAAGCCTGCGGGCCTGGGCGCGCGCGATACGCTGCGCCTGGAAGCGGGCATGAACCTGTACGGTCAGGAGATGGACGAAGGTGTCTCTCCGCTGGCCGCCAATATGGGCTGGACCATCGCGTGGGAACCGGCTGACCGTGACTTCATTGGTCGTGAAGCGCTGGAAATGCAGCGTGAGAAGGGCACTGAACAGCTGGTTGGTCTGGTGATGAAAGAAAAAGGCGTTCTGCGCGGCGAGCTGCCGGTGCGCTTCACCGATGCCGATGGCAATCATCGCGAAGGCGTGATCACCAGCGGAACCTTCTCCCCGACGCTCGGCTACAGTATTGCCCTGGCACGCGTGCCAGCGGGCATTGGCGAAACGGCGGTGGTGCAGATCCGCAACCGCGAAATGCCGGTCAACGTGACCAAACCGATTTTTGTTCGCGCCGGTAAGCCGGTCGCCTAACTATTTTTATCAGGAGAACTTCAATGAGCAATGTGCCAGCAGAACTGAAATACAGCAAAGAACACGAGTGGCTGCGCAAAGAGGCGGACGGCACTTACACCGTTGGGATCACCGAGCACGCGCAGGAGCTGCTGGGCGACATGGTGTTTGTTGATCTGCCGGAAGTGGGCGCAACCGTAAGCGCAGGCGACGACTGTGCGGTGGCGGAATCCGTGAAAGCGGCTTCTGACATCTACGCCCCGGTGAGCGGTGAAATTGTTGCCGTGAACGACGCGCTGAGCGACTCCCCGGAGCTGGTGAACAGCGAGCCGTATGAAGGTGGCTGGATCTTCAAGATCAAAGCCAGCGACGAAGCGCAGGTTGCCGCGCTGCTGGATGCGACCGCGTACGAAGCACTACTGGAAGACGAATAACGTTGTGCCGGATGGCGCTGCGCTTATCCGGCCTACAGGTCAACGTAGGCCCGGTAAGCGTTAGCGCCACCGGGCAACAGCGTTACAGATAACTACGATTCACTGCACGTTTCAGGAACCATCGCTCATGACACAGACTTTAAGCCAGCTTGAAAACCGTGGCGCCTTCATTGAACGTCACATTGGGCCGGATGCTCAGCAACAGCAGGAGATGCTAAAGACAGTTGGCGCGGATTCATTAAACGCACTGATCGGCCAGATCGTGCCAAAAGACATCCAGCTTGCCACGCCGCCGCAGGTAGGCGATTCCACCACGGAGTTCGCCGCGCTGGCGGAGCTGAAGGCTATCGCGGGCCTGAACAAGCGCTATAAGTCTTACATTGGCATGGGCTACACCAACGTGCAGTTACCGCCGGTGATCCTGCGCAACATGCTGGAAAACCCGGGCTGGTACACCGCTTACACCCCGTATCAGCCAGAAGTCTCCCAGGGCCGTCTGGAAGCGCTGCTGAACTTCCAGCAGGTGACGCTGGATCTGACCGGTATGGACATTGCTTCCGCCTCACTGCTGGATGAAGCCACCGCCGCCGCCGAAGCGATGGCAATGGCGAAGCGCGTGAGCAAGCTGAAAAACGCCAACCGCTTCTTCGTTGCGGCAGACGTGCATCCGCAGACGCTGGACGTGGTGCGCACCCGCGCGGAAACCTTCGGTTTTGAAGTGATTGTCGACGACGCTGATAAGGTGCTGGATCACCAGGACGTTTTCGGCGTGCTGTTACAGCAGGTGGGTACCACCGGGGAAGTGCACGACTACAGCGCGCTGATTGCCGAGCTGAAATCCCGCAAAGTGATCGTCAGCGTCGCCGCCGATTTTATGGCGCTGGTGCTGCTGACGGCACCGGGTAAGCAGGGCGCGGACATTGTCTTCGGCTCAGCCCAGCGTTTCGGCGTGCCGATGGGCTACGGCGGCCCGCACGCGGCGTTCTTTGGCGCGAAAGATGAATTTAAACGTTCCATGCCAGGCCGTATTATCGGTGTATCGAAAGATGCCGCCGGTAACACCGCGCTGCGCATGGCGATGCAGACCCGCGAGCAGCATATCCGCCGCGAGAAAGCGAACTCCAATATCTGTACCTCGCAGGTGCTGCTGGCTAACATTGCCAGCCTGTACGCGGTGTTCCACGGTCCGGCTGGCCTGAAGCGCATTGCCAGCCGCATTCACCGCCTGGCCGATATTCTGGCCTGCGGCCTCCAGCAGAAGGGCCTCAAGCTGCGTCATGCTCACTACTTCGATACCCTGTGCGTGGAAGTGGCAGACAAAGCGGCCGTGCTGGCGCGCGCCGAGGCAGCGCAAATTAACCTGCGCAGCGACATCCACAATGCGGTCGGCATTACGCTGGACGAAAGCACCACTCGTGACGATATCCTGACCCTGTTCAGCGTATTGCTGGGTGACGCCCACGGTCTGGACGTGGATACGCTCGACAAAGAGGTTGCGCTCGACAGCCGCTCCATTCAGGAAAGCATGCTGCGCGACGACGCGATCCTGACGCATCCGGTGTTTAACCGCTATCACAGCGAAACCGAGATGATGCGCTATATGCACTCTCTGGAGCGCAAAGATCTGGCGCTGAACCAGGCGATGATCCCGCTGGGCTCCTGCACCATGAAGCTGAACGCCGCAGCTGAGATGATCCCAATTACCTGGCCTGAATTCTCCGAGCTGCACCCGTTCTGCCCGGCTGAGCAGGCGGAAGGCTATCACATGATGATCAACCAGCTTTCCGAATGGCTGGTGAAGCTGACCGGGTACGACGCGCTCTGCATGCAGCCGAACTCCGGTGCGCAGGGTGAATACGCCGGTCTGCTGGCGATCCGTCACTATCACGAAAGCCGCAACGAAGGCCACCGCGATATCTGTCTGATCCCAAGCTCTGCCCACGGTACTAACCCGGCCTCTGCCCAGATGGCGGGGATGGAAGTGGTGGTCGTGGCCTGTGACAAAAACGGCAACATCGACCTGGCCGACCTGCGCGCTAAAGCCGAGCAGGCGGGCGACAAACTCTCCTGCATCATGGTGACCTACCCGTCCACCCACGGCGTGTACGAAGAAACTATCCGTGAAGTGTGTGAGGTGGTGCATCAGTTCGGCGGTCAGGTTTACCTCGACGGCGCAAACATGAACGCCCAGGTGGGCATCACCTCTCCGGGCTTTATTGGCGCGGACGTGTCGCACCTGAACCTGCACAAAACGTTCTGCATTCCGCACGGCGGTGGCGGCCCGGGTATGGGGCCAATCGGTGTTAAAGCGCACCTGGCGCCGTTTGTGCCGGGCCACAGCGTGGTGCAGATTGAAGGCATGCTGACCCGTCAGGGCGCGGTCTCTGCGGCACCGTTCGGTAGCGCCTCTATCCTGCCAATCAGCTGGATGTACATCCGCATGATGGGCGCGGAAGGGCTGAAGCAGGCCAGCCAGGTGGCGATCCTCAACGCTAACTACATCGCAACGCGTCTGAAGGATGCCTATCCGGTGCTCTACACCGGCCGCGACGGTCGCGTGGCGCACGAATGCATCCTCGATATTCGTCCACTGAAAGAAGAGACAGGCATCAGCGAGCTGGATATTGCCAAGCGCCTGATCGACTACGGTTTCCATGCGCCAACCATGTCCTTCCCGGTTGCGGGTACGCTGATGGTTGAGCCGACCGAGTCTGAAAGCAAGGTGGAGCTGGACCGCTTCATCGACGCGATGCTGGCGATCCGCAGCGAAATCGACCGCGTGAAAGGCGGGGAGTGGGCGCTGGAAGATAACCCGCTGGTTAACGCGCCGCATACCCAGAACGAACTGGTGGCAGAGTGGAACCACGGTTACACCCGCGAGCTGGCTGTCTTCCCGGCAGGTGTGGCAAACAAATACTGGCCAACCGTGAAACGTCTTGATGATGTTTACGGCGACCGTAACCTGTTCTGCTCCTGCGTGCCGATGAGCGAATACCAGTAACGGTGATCCTGTAGTAACGTAGGCCGGGTAAGGCGAAGCCGCTACCCGGCTTTTTTATTGGGAGAAAAGAATGGCAATTGCATTGGTCACCGGCGCCAGCCGGGGTATTGGTAAAGCCACCGCGCTACAGCTGGCAAGCGAAGGCTACACCGTTGCGGTAAATTTTCATCACAACATCAAGGCTGCGACGGATGTGATTAATCACATCGTTGAAGCAGGGGGAAAAGCCTTTGCCGTGCGCGCGGATATCAGCGATGAGGCACAGGTGATGGCGATGTTCGACAGCATCGATCGCGAAGGTGAACCGCTCACCGCGCTGGTAAATAACGCCGGGATTTTGTTTGAACAATCCACTATCGAAAACCTCTCCGCTGAACGTATCAACCGCGTGCTGACTACCAACGTCACCGGTTATTTTCTCTGCTGCCGTGAGGCGGTTAAGCGCATGTCGCATAAACACGGCGGCAAAGGGGGCGCGATTGTGAATGTCTCCTCGGCGGCATCACGGCTGGGCGCGCCGGGGGAATATGTGGATTATGCTGCCTCCAAAGGGGCGGTGGATTCCCTGACCACCGGCCTCGCGCTGGAGGTGGCGGCACAGGGCATTCGCGTTAACTGCGTGCGGCCAGGCCTGATTTATACCGATATTCACGCCTCCGGCGGCGAACCGGGGCGTGTGGATCGGGTGAAGTCGATGTTACCGATGCAGCGTGGCGGTCAGCCGGAGGAGGTCGCCCAGGCCATAACCTGGCTGCTGAGCGACAAAGCCTCCTATGTTACCGGGAGCTTCCTTGAGCTGGCTGGCGGGAAGTAACGCTACGACGCCAGCCACAGCCGCAGGCGCATTCCCCAGCTGCTGGTCCAGCCGGTGGTGATCGACTTCACTTCACCGTGAGAGATCACCACCAGCGTTGGCGTCACCTGAACGTCCCACTGACGCGCCAGTTCTCCGCTGGCGTCGTTGACCGTGGGCATCGTCACCTTCTTCTTCCTCAGCCACTTTTCGAGCATCGCGTTATCGCCCGAGCGCAGCGCAACCGACATCACGTTACCCCCGTCCGCGGCAAGCGCCGCCACCGATGGCGTGGTGTAGCGGCAGACGCCGCACCATGTCGCCCAGACGTAAACCAGCAGCGGACGCCCCTCGCTCATGGCAGCAAGATCGACGGTCTCGCCGTCGAGGGTGTGCAGACGCGTCGCGGAGAAATTCTGCGGCAGCGCGGGCTGGCGGTAATAGTCCACCGCCAGGCTCACGGCTACGCCAATCAGCAGCCACACGGTCAGCTCGCACAGCAGGCGCGGCAGCTTACTTGCCATGGGCGTTTGCCAGCTGTTCTTTGACCAGCCCCTCCAGGTCGTCATACGGGATTGCGCCCGCCACCATCTGGTCACCGATAATGGTCGCCGGGGTGCCCTGAATATTCAGCACCTGCGCCAGGATCAGGTTCATCTTTAAGCTGTCCATGGTTTTATCATCCGTTTTAATGCTGTCCGTTCCGGTTTTCACCTGCGCGGCGGTGATGCTGGCGTCATCGTGATAGCCCTTTTTCATCATCAGCCGCTGATGCAGCGCCCAGAATTTATCCGGCGCCTGCTGCCACGTTGAGAGCGCCACTTTAGCGGCATTCACCGAGCTTTGCCCCTTGAACGGCAGCAGTTTGACGATGAGCTGCACGTCGGGATTTTCCTGCACGATTTTCTCCAGCATCGGGTCGAACTGCTTGCAGTAAGGGCAGTTGTAGTCCGTGAAGGAGACGATGGTGAGCTTCGGCGATGTCGCGCCGGTTCGCGGGCTGGCCGGATCGTTGAACAGCAGTGCGGCCAGCTGGTCATCGGCATCGCCCTCTGTCGACGCAGCAAAACTGAAGGTCGTTAAAGAGAGCAGCAGTAAGGCGATAAACGTACGCATGTTAGTTTCCTTTCGCATCGGACAGGGTGCTCAGCACCGCTTCGCGGCTTAACAACGCAGGCAGCACGTGGCCCTGCGGTAATCCCGGTCCGTAGATCTGATTAAACGGCACGGCGGCGCTGCCGCGCGTGGTTAAAAACTGGCTGATGGTATCGGAGGGGCGACTCCAGTCGCCGCGCAGGGCGACCACGTCAGGGGCGGAGAGCGCATCCTGCACGTCGTCACGCAGCAGCACGTTGTATTTATTGGCTTTACAGGTCACGCACCAGTCGGCGGTTACGTCGACGAACACTCGTTTGTTCTCCGCCAGCGCGCGGGTAATGGCCTGCTCGCTGAGCGGCTGCCAGTGAATACGATCGCGGCGGGAACTCTCGCCACCGGAGCCGGAAACAAACGAGACCGCCCCGGCTACCACGACAGCGAATGCTCCGGCGCGCAGGGCCGTTTGCCAGCGGTAGCGCCAGGCGGTGGCCAGCAGCAGCGCGAGGATTAGCAGTACGCCCAGCGTGATAACGGGCAGGCTGCCAATGTGCACCGTCAGCAGGCTGAGCAGCCACAGCGAGGAGCCAAGCATCATCAGCCCCAGCACCAGGCGCACAACGTTCATCCAGCGTCCCGGTCGCGGCAGCTTTCGGGCCAGCCCCGGCCAGGCCGCCACCAGCAGCCACGGCAGGCTCATGCCGATACCCATCGCCAGGAAGATCCCCCACAGCAGGGGAAGCGGCGCCGCCAGCGCGACCGAGACCGCCGTCCCCAGGAATGGCGCGGTGCAGGGCGTCGCCAGCAGCGTGGCAAACGCGCCTTGCCAGAAATGGCCCGCCAGGCCGTTCCCCCCACGCGTGGCGAGGAAGGTGCTGGCGCCGGAAGGGAGGCGGATTTCAAATAACCCCAGCAGGCTGGCGCTGAAGAGCACCATCACCAGCGTCATCGCGCCAATAAACCACGGGTTCTGGAACTGGATCCCCCAGCCAAGCGCCTGATTGCCTAAACGTAATACCGTCATCATCAGCGCCAGCGCGAGGAACGAGATGACTATCCCGGCGACCGACGCAAGAAACTGTCGACGTACCTGACCGCGCGCCTGTAGCCCGGTTTGCATCAGCGTGCCCAGCTTCATGGCCAGCACGGGCAGTACGCAGGGCATGACGTTAAGGATCAGGCCGCCAGCCAGCGCCATCAGCAGCACCCAGCCTAACGAGAACGCGGGGGCGGCGCTGCCCGGCTGGATATCCACGCGGGACTCCTGCGCCTGACCGCTATCGGCCAGAACCAGCGACAGGGTTTTCCCGCTGAGGTTGGGCGCGGCTTCGCCCCAGCTGTCCGTCACGGGCACGGTGGCGACCAGTGAATCACCGCGTACGGCGAGGGTCGGCTTGCCGAAATCAACGTCGTCCATGCCGTCGATAAACAGCGACGGCGCCTGCCAGCCTGCGTCACGCTGTGCCGTCACGGTCAGCTTGCCGGGGGCATAGGTGGCGTTAAGCGTTGAGGTCAACCCGCCGCTGAGCGGAAGGGTGCCCATGGCCCGGCTGAAATCGTAATCAAAACCGGCGCCAGCGGATGCGGTCAGGTTCAGCGAAAACGGGTAGTCGGTGAGAATACAGACGTTGCTACAGGTGGAGAGCGTCAGCACGCCGCTCAGGATCTTCGGAACGTCGCCCCGCAGGGTGATGGGAAAGCTGACATCGCCGTGATAGCCCTGCGTGGTGATGCCCGCGACGTCGAAGCGCTGCGGCACAGGCCAGCGCCAGTTTGCCTCGACGGGCTGATGCCATTTAATCGCGGGTGCGACGCCGCCTTCGCCCGGCGAGCGCCAGTAGGTTTTCCAGCCTTTTTGCAGGGCGACGTCCAGCAGCAGGCGAGTTTCGCCGCTGCTCTCGGGTTGTGCACGCAGCCTGACGCTGGCGTGTTGATTATCGGCGGCGCGCAGCCAGCCGCTGTCGGCAGCCTGGCTAAGGGGCAGCCATAGCCAAAGCAGGCAGACCAGCAGTCGCCTGAATACAGTAAACATAAATTTTCTCCGTAAATGATGAATTAACCTGAAGTGACAGGCGAAGGCTCATTCACGGAAGACGCATAATCGCAGATGTACCCGTAACCGGGGCGGGGATATAACGCGGGGAGGCCACTGACGCTCGCGGCGCGGCGGACAGGCTGCCAGCAACGCCAGCAGCAGGGTGACGGCAATCAGGGCGCCTTCAAACAAAACAGGCGGGACCGACATCAGCGACTTGGCGCTTAGCTCACACGGGGTTACCGGGGCGTCGGCACTCTCCTGACCCTGCTGGACAGACTGGCTTGCGGCGGTGACGTTCATGACAAGCGCGTGCATCCCGGCCATCCGCTGGGCGGTGCATATCAGCACCACCAGGCAGGCCAGGGCTACAAGCAGGATAGCGTTGCGTTGTCGCTTGATCATGTTTGCCTCAAATATTCAGGACGCCTATATTATCGGGCGAACATATTTTGGCAACGCAAAAGCTGTAAAGAAGTGTCTGGAAGATAAGCGGTTTGCCCTCTCCGCTTGCAGAGAGGGCGAGCCATTACAGCGTTTCGCCGTTGCTGGCAATGACGGTTTTATACCACTCAAAGCTCTTCTTACGGGAGCGGGACATGTCACCGGTGCCGTCGTCGTGCTTGTTGACGTAGATAAAGCCGTAGCGCTTGCTGTACTGGCCGGTGGTGAAGGAGACGCAGTCGATGCAGCCCCACGGGGTGTAGCCCATCAGATCCACGCCGTCCCAGGTCACCGCCTTCATCATCTCTTCGACGTGGGCACGCAGGTAGTCGATGCGGTAGTCATCGTTGATGCTGCCGTCCTCTTCCACGTTGTCGTAGGCGCCGAAACCGTTTTCCACGATAAACAGCGGCTTCTGGTAACGCTCGTACAGTTCACACAGCGAATAGCGCAGTCCTACCGGATCAATCTGCCAGCCCCAGTCGGACGCTTTGACGTATGGGTTCGGCACGCTGCCCTCGAAGCCGGAAATGGCGTCGCCGGTGCCGCCTTCCGCTTTGACCGCGTTGGTCATGTAGTAGCTGAAACCTAAGTAGTCGCAGGTGCCTTCACGCAGGATCTGCTCGTCGCCTGCTTCCATTTTGATGGAGAAGCCACGGCGCTCCCACTCGTTCAGCACGTAGGACGGGTAGTAGCCGCGCAGCTGTACGTCGGTAAAGACGTAGCGCTCGCGCATGGATCCCTGAGCGAACATCACGTCCTCTGGTTTACAGGAGTACGGATAGAGCGCCACCATCGCCAGCATGCAGCCGACTTTCATCTCCGGGTTAATGCGGCGTGCGGCTTTCACCGCCAGCGCGCTGGCCACGAACTGGTGGTGCAGCACCTGGTACATGGTCTCTTCCGGGTTATCGTGCTCGGTATAGACCACGCCAGAGCAGCAGTAGCCGAACAGTGGCGCACGCCAGTTGCGCTGGTTGTTGATTTCGTTGAAGGTCATCCAGTATTTGACCTTATTTTTGTAGCGCTCAAATACGACTTCCGAGAAGCGCACAAAGAAATCGACCACTTTACGGTTGGTCCATCCGCCGTATTCCTGAACGAGGTACAGCGGCATTTCGAAGTGGGAGAGGGTGATCACCGGCTCGATGTTGTACTTCAGCAGTTCATCGAACATGTCGTCGTAAAACTTCAGCCCCTCTTCGTTTGGCTGAGTTTCGTCGCCTTTCGGGAAGATGCGCGTCCAGGCGATGGAGGTACGGAAACATTTGAAGCCCATCTCGGCAAACAGCTTGATGTCTTCTTTGTAATGACTATAGAAGTCGACGGCTTCGTGGTTCGGGTAATATTTGCCTTCAATCACTTCCTGCGTGATTTCACGCGGAACGCCGTGTGCACCGCCGGTGAGCACGTCGCAGATGCTTGGCCCTTTGCCGCCTTTGTTCCAGCCGCCTTCAACCTGGTGCGCCGCCACCGCGCCGCCCCATAAAA
>OKBG01000045.1_pt1 | contig 67957 bp, 52 predicted proteins | sample 1610361 | NCBI WGS metagenome assembly OKBG01 (sample SAMN04436645, study PRJEB24849) | human gut metagenome | biome: human gut; feature: NICU; material: stool | host: Homo sapiens | place: USA: Saint Louis, MO | collected 2010-03-25
GATCAGGAACCCACTTACATTTATAAAAATACATAATTGTTGATAATAATGAAAAACTTATATTATTGAATACAATTGACCAAACCCCTCCTCCATTTAGAGCTATAACAATACTACCTACACCACTAATTAGCACTGATAAAAATGATATTTGTGATTGGCTTTTAAAATCTAAAATGATAGTAAGTTTTGTTTTATGAACTATGCATAGAGCATTGATGATGATAACCAAACCTAAAACTTTTATTATGTTTTCTAGTTGCGGTTCGTTAAAAAATTGACTAATTCCATTTGCACAAAAGAAAATCACAAAGTATAAAAAAAGTGCAGTCCCGAAATTAAACCAAAAAATAGTTGAATACTGCTTTTGTGTATTATTATTACGCCTTATCAAGGCAGACGAAAAACCGCTGTCAACTAGTGTTTGTGAAACAGCTATAAAAATTGTTAACATACCAACTAAGCCATAAGCCTTAGGACCTAATATTCTCGCCAAGACTAGCAGGACTAATAATTGTGCAAATTGTGTAATGATGCGTTCTATTGCACTCCACTTAAATCCGGCTTTAAGATCATGTTGCTTTTCTTTCAAGTATTTACCTTTTCGAAACAAATGCTACCGCCCCTGGCTTAACAGCTACCAGTGCACTGAGCTAATATTGATAGTTACTTTGGAGTCTATAAAGGGGAAAAACTGGCGTTAATTGTCGTACTAATTGCTTTAAGAAACAAGTACAAATCAGCCTTCATTTTGATTTGATAACTTTATGTAATTGATAGTAATTCAATATTACCTAAAAAAATAATAAAAAACGGCAATGATAATTTGTTTATGATAAACATAACCAAACAACATCTGCCGTTTGTTCATTTGTGGGATAAATCAACTGTTAGCCAGTAACTTCTCAATCCGGCTTCTGAACTTCGCCCCTTCCTTCAGGTTACGCAGGCCATAGTTCACAAATGCCTGCATATACCCCATTTTCTTACCGCAATCGTAGCTGTCACCGGTCATCAGCATCGCATCAACCGACTGCTTTTTCCCCAGCTCAGCAATCGCATCGGTCAGCTGGATACGATCCCAGGCGCCCGGCTCGGTTTTTTCCAGTTCAGCCCAGATATCCGCATTCAGGACATAACGGCCTACCGCCATCAGATCGGAGTCCAGGGTCTGCGGCTGATCGGGTTTTTCGATAAACTCAACGATACGGCTCACCTGCCCTTCCGTCTCCAGTGGCTCTTTAGTCTGAATAACAGAATACTCAGAGAGATCGCCCTTCATACGTTTCGCCAGCACCTGGCTGCGGCCCGTCTCATTGAAGCGCGCGACCATTGCCGCCAGGTTGTAACGCAGAGGATCGGCGGAAGCGGTATCAATAATGATATCCGGCAGAACGACGATGAACGGGTTATCCCCTACCACCGGGCGGGCGCACAGGATAGAGTGGCCCAGACCCAGTGGCTGTGCCTGACGCACGTTCATGATGGTCACGCCAGGAGGACAAATAGACTGCACTTCTGCCAGAAGCTGACGCTTAACGCGCTGCTCAAGCAGCGCTTCGAGTTCATAAGAGGTGTCGAAGTGGTTCTCAACGGCATTCTTCGAAGAGTGCGTCACCAGAACGATTTCTTTGATCCCCGCAGCAACAATCTCGTCGACGATGTACTGAATCATCGGCTTGTCAACGATCGGCAGCATCTCTTTAGGAATGGCCTTTGTGGCGGGCAACATGTGCATGCCCAAACCCGCTACCGGTATGACTGCTTTCAAATTAATCATTATTTCTTCCACCTTAAAATGGTTGACGAATTATAGCTTTTTAACCTGTTTTCGCCAGCATGTTTTGCCGTAAATATGAAGTAATCCTAAGTCACCCCACCACAAATTACAGTAGTTGTAATCTGAATAGATCGCGATTCTGTTCCAGGAATAGTCGCAAAATAGTCTGCATGATTACCTGTGTGGCAGCGCAAAATTCAACCGTTCCGTATTCACCACGTGTTGATCGACCCGATCAATATCGACCGAACTCTGACCCTTTTCATTTACTGCATGAATGTTCGCCAGTGACAACAGCGTCTCGTTTTTAGCCATAAACTTCCCGCGCACGTCTTTGCGCAAATCGAAGTTCATCTTAAGTGCAGGCCCCGTCGCTGCCTCCTGCATCACGTTGATATTACGCAAGAAAAGGTGCTGTGGCTTGTTGTGCAGCTCAAGCGTTGCGCGCTGCATGTTGACGTTGGTGATGGCAACAAACGACGTGGCATTGCCGGAGGAAATCTGGATCCCGCGCAGCTTATACGCAAGCGCTCGGTTATCAAGGCGAATATCGTTAAGTTTGAAGTTCTGCGGTATTGAGAGATAATCGCCCTTAATCACGCCATAGCCGATTAGCATTCCGGCGCTGTTCACCATATCGACATTATCAATAACGAAATTATCACAGCCATAAATAGCTACCGTCGCGTTATCAATTCCGGCTTTTTTACTGAAGTCAGGAGTAATATTGCTGGCCTTGATATTCCGGATCACAAAGTGTTTACCGTTTTCGACATGGACCAACTGCCGACAGTTGCTGCCGGTGATATTTGCCACCACGAAGTTTTTAACGGTCTGCTGTTCCGGATAGTCATTGTCGTAGGTACTGCCAGCCAGCCCAATGCCTATGCCCCAGTTGATCTTGCCGTTTGTGCAGTTGATGTTGTCGATAACATGGTCAGAGATCAAGATATTGCGGTCGTTAATCGCTACGTTCCACTCAATCGCATCACCCTGCAAATGACTGAATTTACTGTTGGTAATGCGCGCACCGTCCACCTGATTATGGAAACCCTGTCGCAGAATGGCGTAGTTCGCCTGTGACACATTAATATTATCAATGAGCAGATTGCGCATCACCCTCGGCTTCTTGCCGCCGATGTAGATCTGGGTGACGGGGCCGAAGCCGCTCATTGCCAGCCCCTTAATGACGCAGTCGGAGCCACGCACGTCCAGCGTGATGTTATGTGTGCGTCCCTCTCCTTCCCCAATGACCTTGCAGCCTTCCTGAAGCACAAACCGCCCGCGGCCGTTGCCCTTCAGCGCACCGCGGATCAGCAGAGTTTTCCCGTCAGGAATAAAGATGCCGGTATTGATGTTTTCACAGGTTAACCCGGCGGGAACAACAACGGTATCGCCCTCGGTAAACGCCTGCTTAAAGGCGGCGATCCAGTCGTGATTGTTGTAGCGATCGACAGAAACCGTCTTCCCGGTCGCCGCCCGCACAGCGCGGGGCGACAACAGCGGCATGGCAGCCAGGGCGGATAAAGAAGAGACAAATCGGCGTCGGGTAATCTTTTTCAGCATACAACCTCAGCGTTACAGCGTTTGCAGCAGGCTCGCTAACTGGCGATTAATCACCTGCTGATTGAATTCTGCTTCAACTTTTTGCCGCGCATTTTGCAGCACAGGGATCAGCGTCTGCTGATCGATATCACTGAACGCGGCCAGACGGTCCGCCAGCGCCAGCGCATTGTTTTCAGGGACCAGCCAGCCGGAGTGTTCAGAGGTGATCAGCTCCGGGATCCCGCTGTGCAGGGTCGAAACCACCGGAATGCCAACCGCCATCGCCTCCATCAGCGCCACGGGAATGCCTTCCATATCGCCATCGGCGCCGGTCACTGAAGGCAGCAGGAACACATCCGCGTCGTCGAGCATGGCCTTCACTTCGTGGCTCGGCTTGAAGCCCGGCATCTCAACCACGTCTTCCAGCTGATACTGTTCAATCAGCGTGCGTAGCCGACGCTCCCACGGCCCGATACCCAGGATGCGGTAGTGAAAGTCCACGCCGCGCGCCTTCAGCTGGCGACAGGCTTCAATAGCCACGTGCAGCCCTTTCTTTTCGGTCAGGCGGGCAACAGAGATAATTTGCAGCGGCTTGCCCGGCACCTTGACCGGTCGCTGGGTGAAGCGTTCCATGTCCACGCCCATGCGTGAAACGGTGATTTTCTCGCTCGGGCAACCCATGGTTTTCAGGCGTCCGGCCCACAGGTCGCTTATCGGCAGCATCATGTCGCCGCGGCGAAACAGCTGCTGATATTCCGGCGTGTAGTGGTTCAGCACTTCCCGGCTGGAGATGTCGATACCGTGGAAAATGGTTGCGATTTTGCCCTCAATCACCCCCAGCTCACGCAGTTTTGCCGCCGTTACGCCCGCCGGGCCAAAGTGGGCGATAAAGACATCGGCCCGGTAGGGCTGAGCCGTTTGCCCGCAAATGGCGGAGAGGATCAGGTTGCGCGCCTCCGCCCCATAGCGCGACATATTCAGCGCCCGCCACGTCGAGGCGCGATGAAGACCGCGCAGCGTCTGGCTGGCGCGATGGCGCAGTTTGTTCATCCGTCCGCTCGGTTCATCCTGTAACCAGCGGGTTTTCGCCTCCAGCCCATACTGGGTATACGCCGCATGGGTGTTCTGCGTATCGCCCTTTTGCAGGGCGATAATCTCCACGTCATACCCCATATCGATAAACGCGGTGATTTGGTTCAGCACAAAAGTTTCAGACGACAGCGGAAATTTCAGTAAGAAGAAACCAACCTTCATTTCCCCTCCCGGACGCGGTCGAGTACGGATTTCACCATCCCAATGCCTTTTTCGCGTTCGGCTTTGACCGCCACCGCCAGACGCTCGTTGATCGCAGGCAACTGGCCGAGCGTGTCGCCCACCATCGCACCGAGCGATCCGTCCAGCAGATGACGAATATCGACGGCCATTTCCGGCATGCCGAGCTGCTGCATAATGCCCGCTGACTTGTGCTCATAGTTAATGGCGATGGCTGGCGTGCCGAAGTTCATTGAAATGATCGCCGAGTGCAGACGCGTGCCGACGGTCAGGTCGCAGGCGGAGAGCAGCTTGCCCATCTCCAGATCGTTGAGTTCGTCCATCACCACGTGATAACGGGACGGATCGTTCACCAGGTTGCGCAGGTTCAGCGCCACCATGCGGTCATCTTTGTTGTAGCTGTCGATACCGGTACAGGTAGAGAGCGCCAGCACCTGGTAACCGCTGTCCAGCACGCGGTTCACCACGTCGGCAAAGGCTTTCTCGTAGGCCGCCTGGGTCGTGCCGAGGCGTTTATCGAACGGCGCAAGTTCACGCAGGGTAATGGCGACGGTTTTCTGCTTTGCCGCCACGTCCAGCCAGTGCTGTACAGCATAGCTGGCCTGGAAACTGTCATCCTGATGATCCACCAGCCAGGCGGTGTCCACACCGTGCTCCACTTTGGTGGTGTCGATTTCACTGCGCTTCATCATGTCGAGGCTGACCGATTCACGCAGGATCAGCGCGTCGCAGTGGCCGAAGACATAGTTTGCCAGCTGGTTGAACTGTGGATCCTGGAATGGCCCGACGCTGTGGCCAATCATGAACAGCGGCTTTTTCGCCATAAACGTACAAAGTGCATGCTCAAACTGCGGCACGCCGTAGAGATCGACGAAGAACGATCCACCGACCTGAATAATGGCGTCATAGCCGGACAGCAGGCGGACAAAATCGGTAAAACCCTGCGCGATGGCAATATTGCGCAGCTTGCCGGTGTCGGTCACGCGAGAAAGCAACACCTGATGCTGGTAGCGGCGACGCAGCACTTTCTTCACGCGCCCCATCACGCCCGCAGCGTTGTTGTGCTGTTTCATCTGGCTGTAGAGCGGGTCGCCCATCACCGGGCGGTTGAGTAACCAGGATGAGCTGACCGGATAACGGCTCATCACATCCACTTCAGTCTCAGGCTTAAGGGTGTTAATTGCATCCAGTAAACCGCGCAGGATGGCGCTGTCGCCACGGTTGCCGCAGGTATGGTTGCCAAGAATAAGTAATTTCATAATGGCCTCGTAAAATTAGCCTGCGCGAAGCAGCGTTTTCATTTTTTCGTTACGGCAAAACTGGCGCTTCATCTCCACCACCAGCGCGTTGCGTGACAGCACAATCATCACGCCGAACGCCAGCGCACCGGCCGCGACCTGCACCGCAAGCAGCGCCGCCAGCGGCAGATGCCCGTTGAGCACCACGCCCAGGCCGTAGCTCACCGCAAGCGTCGGTAATGAGAGATAAAACGGCAGCCACAGGCTGAGGATGTACTGACGGTAGCTGGAGCCCAGCACCGGTTTGATCATCACGAAGTAACTCAGCACGGTATTGACGATCTGCACCAGCAGGAAGCCGAGCGTCACGCCAATGGCGCCCGCCGTGTGGCCGCCCACAATAATTGCCGGAATAAACAGGAAGGTTTTAAATACGTTGAACTTAAAGCTGATATCCACGCGCGCCTTCGCCATCAGCAGAGAACCAATCGGGTTCCCCACCGAGCGCAGCAGCCCCACGACGCACAGCAGTTGCAGGATCGGGATGATGCCGTTCCATTTCTCGCCAAACACCAGCGGCACGAAATTGCTGGCGACCACCATCAGCCCCAGCAGGACCGGAAAGTTTATGATCCCCACCACGGAGAGCAGCTTGTAAAAGTTCACGCGCAGCTTCTCGGTATCGTCCTGAATTTTGGCGAACGCCGGGAACAGCACGCGAGTAATGATAGGGTTGAGCTTCATCGGCGGGACAACCGCGACGTTATACGCCAGGTTATAGCCACCCGCGACGCTCGCGCCCAGAATGCGCGCCAGCACCAGCGTGGAGAGGTTAGTATTCACATAGTTGATAATGCTGTCTGCGGTCAGCCACGCGCCGAAGCGCAGGTTGGATGAAACAGACGCCAGCGAAAAATGCAGCCCCGGGCGATAAATCTTGCGGCCAAAGAAGCCGAACAGCAGCGTGCGCACGGCAGAGTTAACGAGGTAGCCGAGGATGGCGGTCATCGCCAGCGGCCAGAAATGAGCGCTGACCACGGTGAAGGTAAAGCCCGCCAGCACGGCGCTGGTTTCAATCATGCCGATCTTGTTGAACTCCAGCTCTTTTTGCATCAGCGCGCGGAACTGCTGCCCGTGCGGGATCACCACGAACGCGAACGACAGGGTGCGCATCAGCGGCGCCAGGTCCGGGTTGTGCAGCACACCGGCAATCGCATCGCTCAGCAGGAACACCAGCACAAAGACGAAGATGCCCAGCCCGACGTTCAGCCAGTAGAGCGTGGTCAGTTCCAGATGGCTGATCTCTTTGCGCTGGATAATAGAGTTGGCGATACCAAAGTCCGACAGCGTATCGGCGAGGGCGATAATCACCAGCGAGACGGTCAGCAGACCAAACTGGTGATTATCGATAATGCGCGCCAGCACCGTCATCTGCACCAGACCGAGGCCAATGATGATGATGGTCGCCATGGCTGACCATTTCGCGCCGCTGATGGTTTTTTCTCGTAAGCTCATCTTAGTACGCCGCTTTGTTCACGAAACCTTTGAAAATGGTCAGAAAAACAATCTTGATATCGAACCAGAGGCTCCACTCGCGGATGTACTCAAGATCGAACTCGATACGTTTTTCCATTTTTTCCAGCGTGTCGGTCTCGCCGCGCCAGCCGTTGATCTGCGCCCAGCCGGTGATGCCCGGCTTCACCTTGTGGCGCAGCATGTAGCCTTCAATCAGGGTACGGTACTGCTCGTTATGAGCAACGGCGTGAGGACGTGGCCCGACGATGGACATCCCGCCGGTAAACACGTTGATGAACTGCGGCAGCTCATCGAGCGAGGTACGGCGCAGGAAGTTGCCCACACGGGTCACGCGCGGATCGTTCTGCGTCGCCTGGGTCACTACCTTGTCGTTCTCCATCACCTTCATGGAGCGGAATTTCCACACCATGATCGGCTTACCGTCCATGCCGTAGCGGGTCTGACGGAAGATGATCGGCCCCGGAGAGCTGAGCTTCACCGCCAGTGCAATGCAGCACAGCACCGGGGAGATGAGCAGCAGGATCAGGGATGAAAGCACGATATCTTCCACGCGCTTCAGCACGCGGTTAATCCCCGACAGCGGCGTGTCGTACAGCGGAACAACCGGTACGCCGTTCACTTCTTCAATGCGGGAATGGAGGATGTTGAAGGTAAAGACATCCGGGATGAGGATCACCGAGCAGGTGGTATCCGCCAGCTCGCGCATCAGTTTCTTGATGCGGGACTCATCTTTCATCTGCATGGCGATATAGACGTTGTGGATCTTCCCTGCTTTCGCGTCGTCAATAAGCTGTTCGTAGTTACCTGCCCAGTCGGACGGCACGCCGCCGGGCTTCGCGTCGTGATAAATCCCGACCACTTCAAAACCTAACCACGGCTCTTTGCGGAAGCTGTCGAGCAATACCTGTCCGACCGGCAGATCGCCCGCCACGGCAACGAAGCGACGGTTATATCCGCGGTTGCGCAACCAGCCCGCGCCGAAGCGGATCAGCGAACGGCAGACCACCATGCCAATGCTGGTTAACAGATACCAGCAGAGATAGGTCACAAGACGGTTATCAAAATCATGGCTGAACGCCACCAGCCCTGCGCTGAAAACCAGGCTTAAGGTCCAGTTCTGGAGCAGCAGCATCAGTTCGGTGGTCATTTTGACGCCGCGCCATGAACGATAGAAATCGGTCATGCCGCCGATCATCTGAAACACCACCAGCGCAATCAACGCCATCAGCAAGTGCATGTATAAGAACGACTGCCCGCTGACCCAACACACCGCCCACAGTCCGCCGACCATGATGGTGATATCAGAAAAACGCTGCACCATAGAGATTAACGATGCATTCGTTCTCGCTCGTTCGCGCTTTTTTAGATTTGTCATCGTTGTTCCTTTATTCAACCAAAACCTTACCCCTCACCCTAACCCTCTCCCCGGAGGGGAGAGGGGACTGTCCGGTGCGGTCTTTCACCCTCTCCCCTCTGGTCGAGGACACGGCTCGGAGCATTTTTCACCCTCTCCCCTCTGGGGAGAGGGCCGGGATGAGGGGCGGTTTTCAGGTTTTCGTATTACTGATTCAACAGCGCCAGAATGTCCTTCGTTCGCGCTTCCATCAGCGCGGTATCGGCCCGGGACTCCACGTTCAGGCGCACCACCGGCTCGGTGTTGGAGGAGCGCAGGTTGAAGCGCCACTGCGGGAACGCCATGCTGATACCGTCCGTACGGTCAATCTCCAGCGCATGAATGGCGAAGTGATGTTCAACACGGGCGATGGCCTCCGCGGGCTGTGCCAGTTTGCTGTTGATCTCCCCGCTGGCCGGGAACGCCGCCATGCGGTCGCGCACCAGCTCACCCAGGCTCTGCCCTTTCAGGCACAGCAGCTCGGTCACCAGCAGCCACGGGATCATCCCGCTGTCGCAGTAGGCAAAATCACGGAAATAGTGGTGAGCGCTCATCTCGCCGCCGTAGATGGCGTCTTCCTCGCGCATGCGCTCTTTGATAAACGCGTGACCGGTTTTGGACATCACCGGCTCGCCGCCCGCGGCCTTCACCACGTCGACGGTGTTCCAGGAAAGACGCGGATCGTGAATGATCTTCGCCCCCGGGTTTTTCTCGAGGAACGCTTCCGCCAGCAGGCCGACAATGTAGTAGCCCTCGATGAACTGCCCTTTCTCGTCGAACAGGAAGCAGCGGTCAAAATCGCCGTCAAAGGCGATACCCATATCGGCGCCGTGCTCAATCACCGCGTTGCGGGTGTCGTCGCGGCACTCCGGCAGCAGCGGGTTAGGAATACCGTTCGGGAAGTTGCCGTCAGGCGTGTTGTGTACTTTGACGAAGGTCACCGGCACGTTCAGCGCCTTAAAGCGGGCTTCAAGTGCATCGACAACCGGGCCTGCCGCGCCGTTACCGGAGTTAATCACCAGCTTCAGCGGTTTGAGGTTTGCCACGTTGATGTAGCCCAGCAGGTGGTCGATGTACTCTTTTTGCAGGTTGATCTGCTTATAGCTGCCGCGTCTGGCTTCGTTAACCGGCGGGAAGTCGTTGGCCTCGGCCAGACGCTGCACGTCACGCAGGCCGGTGTCGCCGCTGATCGGACGCGCGCCCTTGCGCACCAGCTTCATGCCGTTGTAGTCCATCGGGTTATGGCTGGCCGTCACTTCGATACCGCCGTCCACGCCCAGGTGGAAGGTGGCAAAATAGATCTCTTCGGTACCGGAAAGGCCGATATCCAGCACGTCGACGCCCGCGTCCTGTAGCCCTTTCGCCAGCGCCAGCTTCAGGGATTCGCTTGTCAGACGCACGTCGCCGCCCAGCACGATAGTTTGTGGTTTCAGGTATTCGCCGTACGCGCGGCCGATGCGCCACGCAATGTCTTCGTTCAGCTCTTCGCCCAGCTTGCCGCGAATATCGTAGGCTTTAAAACAGGTTAATTTTTCCATGATGACCCCTTTTTCAGGCAACAGTTGGCCCTGACCATGTAATGGCCAAATTTATTTTTGTCATTCGTAGGCCCGGTAAGCGCAGCGCCACCGGGCATGATGCGGAGGGCTACACGCGCCCGTAGCGATCCTGGAAGCGGATGATGTCGTCCTCTTCAAGATAGGAGCCGGAACGCACCTCAATTAAGTCGAGCGGAATTTTCCCCGGGTTTTCCAGACAGTGCGTGGCACCCAGCGGAATATAAATGGACTCGTTTTCTCCGAGCAGCTTCACTTCACCGTCGATGGTCACTTTGGCGGTTCCTGCCACCACCACCCAGTGTTCGGCGCGGTGATGGTGCATCTGCACCGACAGCCCTTCACCCGGCTTCACGGTGATGCGTTTCACCTGGTAACGCTCGCCGGCGTCGATGGAGTCATATTTGCCCCACGGACGGTAGACTTCCCGATGGATATGGTGTTCGTGACGGCCGTCAGCCTTGATCTGCTCCACCACTTTTTTAACGTCCTGCACGGCGTTACGGTCAGCAATCAACACCGCGTCTTTGGTCTGCACGACCACCAGATCTTTCACCCCGACCGTGGTGACGAGGCCAGACTCGGCGTAGACATAGCTGTTTTCCGTTTTGTGGCTGATCACATCCCCGTGATGGACGTTACCCTCCGGGGTATGCGCGCTGATCTCCCACAGAGACGACCAGGAGCCAACATCGCTCCAGCCTGCATCCATCGGCACCACGACCGCATCTGCCGTGCGCTCCATCACCGCATAGTCAATGGACTCTTCAGGACAGGCGAGGAAGGATTCTTCATCCACGCGGATAAAATCGAGATCCGGATCCACCACCGCCATCGCTTTTTCGCAGGCGCTTAAGATATCCGGGCGATATTTTTCCAGCTCTTCCAGGTAGCGACCGGCGCGGAACAGGAACATACCGCTGTTCCAGTAGTATTCCCCGCTGGCCACGTAGGCCTGCGCGGTTTCCAGATTCGGTTTTTCGACAAACTGCGCCACGTCAAAGGCCACGCTGTCACCTTCGCCAGGCGTTACGCTACCGCGGCGAATGTAGCCGTAGCCGGTTTCCGGCAGATCCGGTACGATGCCGAAGGTCACCAGCTTGCCGTTCTCAGCGTAAGGGATCGCCGCGCGTACCGCGTCGCGGAAGGCCTCTTCCTGCTGGATGACGTGGTCAGCCGCCAGCACCAGCATCAGCGGATCGCAGTCCGGGCTGCTGCGTTTGGCCGCCAGCGCCGCCAGGGCGATCGCAGGCGCCGTGTTGCGTCCGGCAGGCTCCAGAATGATATTTTCGGTCAGCTTGTTCAGCTGACGCAGCTGCTCGGCCACGATAAAGCGGTGCTGTTCGTTACAGATCACCACCGGGCTTTCACACTCCACGCCGTGCAGACGGTTAACCGTCGTTTGCAGCATGGTGAGGTCGCCTTTCAGGCACAGAAACTGTTTTGGATAAAGCACGCGGGACAGTGGCCACAACCGGCTCCCGGATCCACCCGCCATTACGACCGGATACAAAGTGGTTTGACTCATGATTTATCCCCGTATATCTGCAATAAATTGGCTCAGCACGTTCTCTTTCTCGAGCGTGCGTTCGGCATATTCACGTGCCACCGTGTTCTCTTTTGGCATGGCGAGTGCCTGCTCAATGCCGGTTACCAGCGCCGGGACCGATTCCGGCTCCACGCAAACGGCAATGCCCGGGTAGCTGTTACACAGCTGGCCTAATTCTGTTGCGGCTTCTGCCGTAATCACCGCGTTTCCGCCCACCGCCAGAATATTGGTCAGCTTGGACGGCAGCACCGCATCCGCCGCGCCGCGTTTTTGCACCACCAGATGGCAATCCGCCATTTTCAGCAGCGCGGGCAGCGCGTCATACGACTGAAGCGGGAAGAAGCGGATGTTGGTCAGTCCGCGCTCGCTGGCCATTTTCTCCAGCCGCGCTTTACCGCCGCCCTGCCCGACAATCACGAACATCCACGGGTGTTCGCTCAGCTGAAGCGCGGCGTCAATCACGCTCTCCAGCCCCTGTTTTTCGCCGATGTTGCCTGAGTAAAGAATGATTTTTTGATCAGCAGGCAACCCGAGCTGCGCGCGTAACGCCTGCGCATCGTGTTCTGTCACATCGCGGAAACGCGCCACTTCGGACCAGTTTGGAAAGAAGATCACCTTTTCCGCCGGGACGCCCTTCTCCTGCGCCTTGTTCATCATTGAGCGTGAGATGGTTGAGACGTAATCCACGTTGTGCAGGCCGCTGCGCTCAAAGGCGCTGGCGAGCTTCGCCACCTTGCCGCCCTTGCCTTTCCCGGCCATCCCCAGCCCGAGCATGGCGTCCACTTCATAATCCTGAATATGCAGCAGGGTGCGCGCGCCGGAGAGTTTTCCCAGCAGGCGCATGCCTGGCGTGCAGAACAGCGTCGGCACCACGCCGATGATGCGATCCGGCTTCCAGCGACGCTGCGCCATCAGCGGGAAAAAACTGCTCAGGGCAAAGCTGCCCAGATGAATTAAACGTTTCAGCGTCGAGGGCTGTTTCGGCACGTAGAGCGGGCAACGCCAGACGGTCGCGGCACCCTCTTCGCGGCGGTAGCGCCAGCTGGAATAGCGTTCGCCTACCTTCCACTCCGGGTAATACGGCGGGGCAGTAATCACCCGCACGTCATGTCCCTGGCTCGCCATCCACTCGACCATCTCGCCGGTGTATTTCCCGATACCGGTAAGCTCTGGCGAGTAGTTAATTCCGTAGACGAGGATTTTCATAGGCCTGGCACCTCGGCCTGACGTTCCGCGAGGAAGTACGCCCGACTGTTGTCATGGACGTTGTCGCTTGCCAGCAGCGCCTCTGGCGTTAACCAGCGGTAATCGTCATGCTGAGAATCAGGCAGACGCAGGTCTGCCTCACTCACCTTCAGGCGGAACCCCAGCACAATGTAGTGCGTGGTGAACCCGGTGCCTGAAAAGTTATCGTCATAGAAGTGCTGCCAGACCCCGTAAAACTGGCCCGCTGCCATCGGCAGTTGCAGGCCCAGTTCCGCCAGAGTGAGACGCTCAAACGCATCGGTCAGCGTCTCATCCTTCTGCACGCGCCCGCCGGGCACGAACCAGAAGCCCTGTGCAGGACGATTGGTTCGTTTCCCCAGCAAGAACTCGCCGCGTTCGTTCTCCACAATCAAATCAATAGAGATGAGCGGAGTGGAACGCACCACCGTGGCAAAATCTTCCTGACTTAAAAACATCATTACCCCCGGAAGCGGTGCTGGTTTTCCAGGAACCACTGGTAGGTGCTGGCCAGCCCCTGTTCCAGTGAGACCTCGTGATACCAGCCCAGCTGATGCAGACGGGTCACGTCCAGCAGCTTGCGCGGCGTACCGTCCGGTTTGGTGGCGTCAAACACCACGCGTCCTTTGTAGCCCACCACCTGCGCGATGGTCTGCGCCAGCTCGCGGATGGTGCAGTCCACGCCGGTCCCGACGTTAATGTGCGACAGCATCGGCTCGGTGTTTTCCTGCCACACCTCGCGATCCAGCTCCATGACGTGAATGCTGGCAGCCGCCATGTCATCCACGTGGAGGAACTCGCGCATCGGCGTCCCGCTGCCCCACACCACCACGTCCGGGGCGTTTTCGGCAGTCGCCTCGTGGAAACGACGCAGCAGCGCCGGGATCACGTGCGAATTGCTCGGGTGGAAGTTATCGTGCGGTCCGTACAGGTTGGTCGGCATCACCGAGCGATAGTCGCGGTTATACTGACGGTTGTAGGATTCACACAGCTTGATCCCGGCAATTTTGGCAATCGCGTACGGCTCGTTGGTGGCTTCAAGCGTGCCCTGCAACAGTTCGCTCTCGGCGATCGGCTGCTTCGCCATTTTCGGGTAGATACAGGATGAACCGAGGAACAGCAGCTTATTCACGTTGTGCAGATGCGCCGCGTGAATGATGTTGCTCTCAATCATCATGTTCTCGTAGATGAAATCCGCCGGGTAGGTGTTGTTAGCGACAATGCCGCCCACCTTCGCCGCCGCCAGATACACCTGGTCGATACGTTCGCTGGCGAAGAACTCCTGCACCGCTTTGCTGTCCAGCAGGTTCAGCTCGTCACGGGTGCGAACAATCACCTCGACGTCGCCGCGCTGCTCAAGCTGGCGGACAATCGCGGAACCCACCATTCCGCGATGACCGGCGACAAAAATACGTTGTTTTGTCATTCTCAGGACTCCAGCGCGATGGCAACCTCGTAGCCATGAGACTTAAGCAGGGAGTGTTTTTTCGCTGCTTCAAGATCTTTGGCCACCATCTCGGATACCATTTCTTGCAGGGTGGTTTCTGGTTTCCAGCCCAGTTTTTCGTGCGCTTTGGTTGGGTCGCCCAGCAGGGTTTCCACTTCAGCAGGACGGAAGTAACGCGGATCAACCTGGACAATCACGTCGCCTGGCTTCACGCCCGGTGCATCGTGGCCGGTCACGGAAACAACGATACCCTTCTCTTCCACGCCGGTGCCTTCGAAGCGCAGTTTGATGCCCAGCTGTGCCGCGGCCATCTCAACGAACTGACGCACGGAGTACTGCACGCCGGTCGCAATCACGAAGTCTTCTGGCTGCTCCTGCTGCAACATCATCCACTGCATTTTCACGTAGTCTTTTGCATGGCCCCAGTCACGCAGGGAATCCATGTTGCCGAGGTGCAGGCAAGACTCCAGGCCCTGAGCGATGTTGGCGATCGCGCGGGTGATTTTGCGGGTTACGAAGGTTTCGCCGCGACGCGGGGATTCGTGGTTGAACAGAATGCCGTTACAGGCGTACATGCCGTAGGATTCACGGTAGTTCACGGTGATCCAGTAAGCGTACAGTTTCGCCACAGCGTACGGAGAACGTGGGTAGAACGGCGTGGTCTCTTTCTGCGGAATTTCCTGCACCAGACCGTACAGCTCAGAGGTAGATGCCTGGTAGAAGCGGGTTTTCTTCTCAAGACCGAGGAAGCGAATCGCTTCCAGCAGACGCAGCGTACCCATCGCATCCACGTCAGCGGTGTACTCCGGGGACTCGAAGGAAACCGCAACGTGGCTCATCGCGCCCAGGTTGTACACTTCATCCGGCTGCACTTCTTGCAGGATGCGGGTCAGGTTGGAGGTATCGGTCAGGTCGCCGTAATGCAGATGGAATTTCGGGTTTGCCGCATGCGGATCCTGGTAAATGTGATCGACACGCTCGGTGTTGAATGAAGAGGCACGACGCTTAATACCGTGAACTTCATACCCTTTTTCCAGCAGCAACTCTGCCAGGTAAGAACCATCTTGTCCGGTAACGCCGGTGATGAGAGCGACTTTAGACATGTTTATATTCCTCTGTACTTATCAAAGTTTTTCAGTTTCAACGCGTTCGCGTATCACCACTGCGGGGTTGCCACGGCAAACCGTATTTGCCGGTAGCGATTTAAAAACGCTGCTGCGGGCACCGACTACCGTGCCATCGCCAACAGAAACACCGGGTGCAACAAAGACATCCGTTGCCAGCCAGCATTTTTCGCCGATCACAATTGGCGAAGCGGTAATATCAAAATGCTGACTCATAAAATCGTGGCTGCCGGTGCACAAATAACATTTCTGTGAGACCACCGAATTTGCGCCAATCGTAATCTCGCCCAGGGTATATAACACCGCGTCATCCCCTACCCAGGCGTAATCCCCAAGCGTTAATTTCCAGGGATAGGTAATTTTCACCGAAGGACGAATGACTACGTTTTTTCCTATTTTTGCGCCAAACAGACGCAGTAAAAATGCGCGCCAGCGGTACAGTATTTGCGGCGACCAGGCAAATAACGTTGCCTGTACAGCCCACCACAATTGAACTTTAATACCGCTCCCACCCCGAAAACCTTTCGGCACGGAGAATCCATTTAATTCCTGCATTACGTTTCCTTATATCTCAGGCTTTGTTATATAAGGCTTTCGCTTTACCCGTCGTTTTCAGACGTAAGAAATAAGATAATTCCGCCCAGAACCCCGGCACGCGTAATATTTTACGCTGCACATTTTTGGCATCCTGGCACAGTTCCAGATTATTCGAGGTTGACACGCCGCCCATGGAAAATTCAGAGACCAGTCCTTTAATTCGACGGAACGGGTAGCCAGATTTGTACAGACTGGCGGCCAGGGCATAATCTGATGACACTTTATAGCGTAAATCGTAAGGTTGTTTTTTCAGGCCGCTCATCGGGAAGAAAATAGCCTGATGGCTGGCAGGCAGGCTGTGGTAGATATACCAGCCTGGTTTCGCGCCGCGCAGCACTTTTTTCCCCTCACCGAAATCCAGAAGCGCATCACCGATAAACATGGCATCTTCTTTCTGGCGCGCCAGCTGGCGGGCAAACAGGGCCACATCTTCATGGAACACATCGCCGGAATTAAGGAAGATGGCGTAACGCCCCTGCGCCATGTTGATACCTTTATTCATGGCATCGTAAATGCCTTTATCTTTCTCGCTGATGTAACGTAAGTTGAACTCACCGTTGAGTTTTTCCAGGAACTCCGCCGTGCCGTCGTTCGAGCCGCCATCAACCACGATCCACTCAAAGGTGAGGCTTGGATCGCGCGCCAGATTGCGCAGCGAGCGCCAGGTTTTTACCACCCCTTCGTAGTTACGAAAGGCGACAGTAATGACGCTAAGAAACATAAATCACCTCATTTCGTCATGCCCGCGTAATATTTAGCGCTTTGCGCAAAATAAACGGACATACAATTAAGAACGCATATTCCGGGCTAAATATTGACCCGGTAAAAAACAGCGACACCGGCGTAAACAGATAAAGCTGAACGCGAAAGTTCTGGTTATCACCAAACGCGTTAATCATCATTTTGAAAACTTTAAACAGATACCACAGTGTCAACAGTACGGCGAACCAGGAAAAATAAATAATTAACAGATACAGACCATTGTCTATGGTTTTACCGACATCCGCACCGTTAAAGATTCCGAATGATGCAACATATTCGTAAAGTGAGCCAAATCTTACTACGCCATCAATATGGGTTAAGGAATAACCCACCATCACCAGGGGACCAATGATGCGATAATAGGACGACGAACCTTCCGTTCCCAAATCACCCAGGCGTTCAGAAATGTACGGAAAAGCAAATATTACGCCCACTAAAAATACCGTCAGAGAGATTATCGCCAGCGGCAGTTTTTTCTTAATCGCCTCTTTGTTCAGGTACTGGAACGCCCACTCCAGCAGGTAAAACAGAATAAACGTCATTACCCCGGAGAACGACCCTGACAGAACGATTCCTGCAAGAATCATAGCATCGGTCTTGGGGGTTTTGATACCGAACTGTTTGATGCTGAGCCAAATTGAGATTAACGCCAGAGCGAAAAATGCCGGTTCAAAATAGAGCGCCGTTGTACGCTTGCCACCAAACTTAATGAAGTTCAGTACATAGCTGTTACTGTATATAAGATATTTCGAAATTATTTCCATCAGGCTACTGCCGCCGGTGAGAATAATTTGCGCCATCTCCATGGCCGCGAGCATAACAATCAGCCCGACGACAATATAAAAGAACCTAAGGATTTTCCTATAATTGTGCGGTGAAATAGTTTTAAAGCGAATACTCCACACCATGCCAATAATGATAACGATATAAACAAACAGCATGGTGGAGGTGACATATTTGCTGGCGTCCAGCGACTGACCAAAGATGTAGTTAAATGCCGTCAGACCAAACCCGAGGCCCAGCGCAATCATCAGCTTTTTGAGGTTAAGCTTGTCAACGTACAGCAACAGCAGAACCGGCAGGAAGGTGACGATGGTAATCGGGAAGCTTTCGCCGAGCTGGGCAATCTTGACGTTGACCAGCAGGTAGATCAGCGGCAGCAGCAGATAACTACAGATTCTGATAGAACGAGACATACTCCTCCAGCATCTGTTGTCCACTGTAGGCCTTGCGGCTGCGGTTGCGGAACGATTCCAGGTCCGTGCCAAAAACAGCCTGCGCGATATCGGCCTTCGGCAACTGCACCAGCGGCAGCACCTCGTTTTCAGCGAAGGTTTTACCGCCCGATTTCTCCAGCACTTCACGCGCCGCGTCGCTGTGGGTGGCAATGACCGGCACGCCAATGGATAGCGCTTCGCACAGGATCAGCGGGTAGTTGTCCACGCGGGAGCTGAACACCAGCGCGTCCATACCGTTGAGCGCGCTCATCAGCTTGCGCTTGTCGGTTTCAAACCCATGGTTCACCACGTTAGCGCCTTCGAATGGCGAGAATTTGCCGAAGGTATGCAGTTCAATCCTGTCACCGAGCGCCATCATGTCGCGCACCAGCTGTTGATTGGTTTTGCCGTCGTAGCGCAGGTCATGGGCGACGACCGCAATTTTCGGCTTACCGACGGTCACGGCCACGGGCGTCAGTTCGGCCAGGATCGCTTCCGTCGCCACATCAATACCGTTGTTAATGATCTGGCAGCGCCCTGCTCCGTACAGGCTATTAAAAGCATCCGCCACGTGCTGGCTTGGGGAGATAAAGGTGCAGCCGAGCGAGAGCATGTCGCGGAACAGCTGACGCTTACCCTCAACCAGCTGATGCGCACGATCGATCTTCACCGGCGGGTAGTTGCTTAATGTCGGGCATTTCTGGCAATTATCTTTCCAGCCCTCGCAGCCGTCGGTAAAAGCGCAACGTCCGGTCACGCTCCAGTGGTCGTGCAGCGTCCAGACGAATCGGGTGTCCGGCTTGTGCGCCTTCACCTTGCCACAAAACGCCACCACCTCGTCCAGATTCAGCCAGTAGCTGTGCAGCACGTGAAAGTGCAGCACAACCGGCCCGCTGGTGCGGGTGACGGTGCGGTAGAGATTATTCAGGTTGCCGAACAGATCGCGGTTAAACAGGCGGAACAGCGCAATATTGGCAATGGAGGTCAGACGTGGCGTCTGTTTCAGCACCTGCGGATAGTTATCATGGCTGACGCTTTTCTTGCCGCCCTTGCCGTAACCGTAAACAAAGCGCGACTGGAGTCCTTTTTGCAGCGCACGCTGGTGCAGATCCAGCGCCACGCCTGCCGCCCCGCCCTCTGCGAGGCGCACGTTAAATTGCAGAATGTTCATTTAATCACCTTCACGCGGGCTTTCTCGCCCACCACCAGCGCGTTGTCCGGAATGCTGTCCAGCACCACGCTGCCTGCGCCAATCGTCACGTTATTGCCCACGGTAATCTCCCCGATCATCACCACGTTGGCGCCCAGCTCGACGTTATTGCCAATTACCGGACAGGCCAGGCTGTCTGGCCCACGGTTGCCGATTGTCACCCCGTGGCGAATGGTGAAATCATCACCCGCGACGACGAACTTGTTGATGACCACTGCATAGCCGTGATGAATGGTAAAGCGGCGGCCAATGGTGGCAGCGGCCTGAATTTCATAGCCAAAAAAGCATTCGGTGATGATGCGATACAGCACCAGCACCGGTGCGGCCCAGATATTGTTCAGTACATTTTTTTTGCGCCACACGGAGCAAAAGTGCGCAATACGGTAGGCCAGAACCATGCAGCACGGGCGCAGGCTCCAGCTGTTAGCGCGGCAATCTTCCAGAAACATTATTTCCCCCGAAGCCCGTCAGCCAGACGCTTGCCGTTACGTACCGACAGCAGCGTCAGCAGCGTGCGCCAGTTCATGCGCTTGTTGCGGATCTGATACAGGGTAAAGAGCTGATACTTGCGGCTGGCACGGTCGAACTTGTCCTTATGCTTGCGGTAAAAATGGAAGTAGCCCGAGAATTTCTTCGGTGACGAGGTGATTTGCATCTCCCCGTGATTGATATGCAGGATCTGCGTGGCCTCTTCCACCTTCCACGGCTCGCCGTACTCCACCACCATCCGCAGGAAGATGTCGTAATCCTGCGCCGCCTTCAGCTCGGTATCGAACAGGCACTCCTTAAAGCGCCATGCCCAGGTAAACACCTGATTACCGATAATGTTGCGCTTGTAGAACAGGCGGCGGGAATAGGGTGATTTCGGATACAGCGGCAGACTGGCGGGCTGCGAATAGACCTCGCCCTGGCAGACATAGTCGTTGGCATACAGAAACGCGTGAGTCACCAGCTGCGCTTTGTGCGACAGGAAGATCGACAGACGGTTTGGCGTCCATTCGTCATCGTCGTCGATACCGGTCAGATACTGCCCTTTCGCCTGCATAATCGCCTGGTTGCGCACCGCACACGCCCCGGAGTTGATGGCGTTGTGGGTGTACACCACGCGCGGGTCGTTCAGGTCTTCAACAAACTTTTGCAGTTGTTCGTAAGAGGAGGAACAGTCATCCACGATAATCAGTTCCCAGTTATCGTAATCCTGACGCAGGACCGATTTAATCGCGCGGATCGCCAGTTGCTGACGATTCCATGTCGGCATATAGATAGAAATCAAAGGGCGTTGTGTGCTCATGTATTCCTCCTGCCCCTCACCCCGGCCCTCTGCCCGGAGGGGAGAGGGTGAAAGACCGCACCAGTCAGTCCCCTCTCCCCTTTGGGGAGAGGGTTAGGGTGAGGGGTGTGGGGTGTGTTTTGTTATTTAGAGTCAGACTTGTATTCGTACTCGTAGTAGCCGTAATCCTGATACCCGGTCGCGCGGCGGAAGATGGAGTTCAGAATGACCCCCTTCACCTCAATCCCGTTCTGCTCGAAGCGGCTCAGGCTGGTTTCCACTTCCTTCAGGGTGTTCACCGCATAGCGTGCGACCATCAGCGTGGTGCCTGCATGACGTCCCACCACGGCAGCGTCAGTGACGGCCAGAATTGGCGGGGTATCGATCAGCACCAGGTCGTAGTTTTTGCTCGCCCACTCAATCAGCTGCGTGAAGCGCTCGCTCATCAGCAGTTCAGACGGGTTCGGCGGCACCTGGCCACGCGGGATCAGGTCAAATTTCGGAATCGAGGTCGGCTTGGCGCTTTCGCTGATTTCCCCTTTACCGAACAGGATTTCCGACAGACCGTTAACGTTGTTGGTGCCCAGCAGCTCATGGGTGTAGCCCTTACGCATGTCACAGTCGATCAGCAGCACGCGCTTGTTGGTCTGGCTCACCACCGCCGCCAGGTTGGCACAGACGAAGGTTTTACCGATTGACGGGCTGACGCCGGTCATCATCAGGACGTTGTTTTTGGCCTGCATCATGGCGAAGTGGAGGCTGGTACGCAGGCTGCGCACCGCTTCAATCGCCAGGTCGGTCGGATTACCCACGGCCAGCAGCTGGCTCTGTTTGTAACGTTTGACGCCCTTGATGGTTTTCACGCTGTCACGGGACTTCTGCCACTCTGAAAGCGGGATGCTGGCGTATACGCTGATACCGTTCTCTTCCAGCACCTGCGGGCTTTCGATACCGCGGTTGAACAGCGAGCGCAACAGCACGCCGACGATAGAGAGCATCAGGCCGAGAATAATGCTGCCGAGGATAATCAGCGCTTTCTTCGGCTTCAGCACGCCCGGCTGGGTAATGGCCGGGTCAACGATACGCACGTCGCCGACGGTGCTGGCTTCGGTGATTTTCAGCTCCTGCTGTTTGTTCAGCAGTTGCATGTAAACCTGCTGGCCGGATTCCACATCACGCGTCAGGCGAACAATTTCCTGCTGCGTCTTCGGCATCGCGGTCACGCGGTCATTCAGCTTCGCCTTCTCTTCTTCCAGGGTACGACGTTTTTCCAGCAACGTGCGGTACGCCGGGTGACGTTTGGTATAGAGCTTGGAAATCTCCGCCTCTTTGAAGGTCAGCTCGTTCAGCTGCGCATCAATATTCACCATGGAATCGAGAACCGATTTCGCCTCCAGCGGCAGGTCGACGGAATCCTTGTCCTGACGGTACGCGTTCAGCTTGTTCTCAGCGTCATCCAGACGGGCGCGCACCTCCGGCAGTTGCTTACTGAGGAACGCCAGGCTTTTCGCGGCTTCCGCAGACTTACGCTCAACGTTCTGTTCCAGATAGTTGCGGGTGATGCTGTTCAGGATGTCGCGGATCTGATCCTTGTCTTCACCGGTGAAGGTCATGCTCAGAACGCCGGTATCCTTGCCGTTTTCGGTGACGGTCAGGTTATTTTGCAGGTTGTTGATCATCCCGAGCGTCGAGAATTTAGTGACCGTAAACTCCCCGCCCTCATGCGCCTGAATAGCGCTGACCTTGATGCTGACGCCCTCTTTGGTCAGCATCTGCCCCACTTCGCCGCGCGCGCTGAAGCCCGCGTCGCTGGTCAGCTGATACTGTTTTGGTCCCAGCACGGTCAGGGTAAAGGTTTGGTCCCCTGCCCCTTTGGGGATCACAAAGTCGGTCACTTTTACCGTATCGTTACTGCGCCCCATCAGGCGATCCCAGCCAGCGCCAAACACCGGGAAGGTGTTTTTGGTGACCGCAATATCCAGCCCCAGATCGTGAACCGTTTTGCCCAGTACCAGGCGCGACTGGATCAGCTGAATTTCGGCTTCCGATGCTGGCGGCTTGTTGGCCAGCGCCGAGCCGATATCCTGAACCAGTGAGTTTCCGGTATTTTGTTCGATCTGCACCAGCGCGTCGGCGCTGTAAATAGGCGTCGCGAACAGCGTATAAACGATCGCCGCCACGGCAAAGATGGCGGTAATACCCAGCACCCACCATTTCGCTTCAATAACGGTCCCGACCAGGCGACCGATATCGATTTCATCACTGCCCGACGTCGGGGCGGCAGAAGGTCTTGTTTTTTCTGTCATTGTTATCCCTGCTGAGCTTTCAGTGCCTGCGCCCACTGACGGGCAGACTGGTCTAGTAAGGTGTATACCGCCTCAAAGGCCTCGCGGCTCTTGCGATACGGATCGGGAATTTCGCGCTCGCCATCCCAGTGACCAAACAGCATCACCTTGCCGCGCATCTCCGGTGCGATATCGCACAGCGCGTGAATGTGGCGTTTTTCCATCGCGAGGATCAGGTCATATTCCCGGCACATCCGGCCAGAGACCTGACGGGCAACGTGCCCGTCGAGTGAGAGGTTATGCTCAAGGGCAACGCTTGCGGCACGTTCGTCGGCACCTTTTCCCACCAGCGCGCCCAGCCCTGCGGAGTCGACCGTTAACGCAGGCTGGTAATTTTTCAGCAGCCTTTCAGCCGTGGGGGAACGGCAAATGTTCCCCACACACACCACCAGAATTTTGTTAAACATCGCGGCTTACCAGTTATGAACGTCGCTCGCCGTATCCGTCATGTAGCGAACGCCACTGATGGTAGGCAGCAACTGGTTGATCAGACGGTTCCAGCGGGCAACCGGTGCGGTGGTAACATAGACCACATCGTACGGCTGGAGACGGAACGACGTTGCCATGACCAGCGATGTCGCGTCGGACATATCCAGCTGGTAGATGTTGGCAATCTTGCCCTTCGCGTTCTCGCCTTTGATAGGACGGATCACGAAGATGCCGCTGGCGTTGGAGGCGGTCAGGTCGATGCCTTCCGCATTGCCCAGCGCTTCGGTCAGGGTCATACCGCTGAAGTCCATCTTGAGGGTGCTCTGTTTCTTCACTTCACCCATCACGAACACTTTCAGATCGTCGTTGCGCGGCACATACAGAATGTCGCCCGGATAGAGCAGGCGGTTCTGGGTCAGGTCACCGTTTTGCATCAGCGCCTGAAGCGAAATGCGCTGCTCTTTGCCGTTGTGGGTCAACACCACGTTGCGCCAGTCAGCGCCGTCGGTTAAGCCGCCTGCGGCATTGATCGCATCCAGCACGGTGAGCGGAACGTTGGTGATCGCCTGCTGACCGGATTTGTTGACCTGGCCAGAGATATAGGCTTTCTGGGATCGGAACGCGGCGATATTAACGTCCACCTGCGGGTCAGCAATGTACTGCGCCAGGCGGCCGGTAATATCACTACGGATTTCAGCAAGCGTTTTGCCCGCGACGTGCACTTTGCCAATGTAGGGATAGAACATGGTGCCATCGGACTGTACCCAGTTACCGGTGTCGCTTGAGCTGCGGTACTGGCCCGCAGGCGTGGTCAGCTCCGGGTGATCCCAGACGGTCACGTTAATGACGTCACCCGGACCTACGCGGTACTGGTAAGAGGCAATTTCCTGGTCCAGAGACATATTTGGCTGAGCAACATTTGGACGTGGGCGTAATTGTTCTACCAGACGTGGGGTTAATGGATAAACATTCACCATTTTGTCGAGATCAAAATCAGCATCCTGCTGTTTAATCACATCCTTGCCCATTGTTGACATATTGCTGCCGGGAAAGACCGTGCAACCACTCATCAAGGTCACAGACACCAATAATGGCATCAATTTCATTTTGGATTTCATCATTGATTATTTATCACTTTGGCAGAGTAATTATCCTGTGCAATTAAAATAAGCGCGGGTCGTGGTGACAATCAGAATGCAGTTAATCATTTAGCAATATAACTGGCATCAGTCCTAAAAAAAGCTTATTCATCCATTGGCTATTGACAGAATAATTGAGGCTGATTCACACGCTTTCAGGCACGCTACCGCCCTTGGCTTTCAGTTACCAATCCACTGACTAAACAATGCGTTATGGTTAGACACCCTCTTTGATAAGGCCTTTTGTGAAATATATCAATCACCTCAAAAGGCAGACTGATAATGTATAACCTTCACCTAAGACCGAAACAAAAATAGCAACAAGGAGATTTAACATTTGATGCTGGAAGAATTGTTGCAGCTAACCTAATAGCAGGCAAGGAGACAACCGTCCTAATATTCGTTTTTAAGATTAATATTAAGAGCAAAGTTTTAAGGTTTTCGGATTTTCTTTATATTGACAAAAAAGATCATCACGCCATTTATTGCGATATATCCTAAATTTTGTCTTCTGTAATTAATTCTTCGCAATTAACTTATTTACACCGCCCGGTAAATGGGTTTTACGTGAGTGTAGCATTAAGAGAAATCTCACCCCGGCATTGCAATTTTCGTCGGCTTTATCCATGATCGAAGTGTGACATTAGTCATATAACAGAAGGTATTGCATTTACTATGGAATGGATTGCCGATCCATCAATCTGGGCCGGGCTGGTGACGCTGGTCGTCATCGAATTAGTACTCGGCATTGATAATCTGGTGTTTATCGCCATCCTCGCCGATAAATTACCCCCTTCACAACGCGACCGCGCCCGCGTGACGGGCCTGCTGCTCGCCATGGTGATGCGTCTGCTATTACTGGCCTCAATCTCCTGGCTGGTGACGCTGACCAAACCCTTATTCAGCATTCAGAGTCTGAGCTTTAGCGCCCGCGACCTGATCATGCTTTTCGGCGGATTGTTCCTGCTGTTCAAAGCCACGGTTGAGCTTAATGAGCGACTGGAGGGAAAAGACAGTGAAAACCCCACCCAGCGACGCGGCGCTAAATTCTGGCCGGTGGTCGCGCAAATAGTGGTGCTGGATGCCGTCTTTTCTCTCGACTCCGTGATCACTGCCGTCGGGATGGTTGACCATCTGGCCGTGATGATGGCCGCCGTGATCATCGCCATCACCCTGATGGTGCTCGCCAGTAAAGCCCTCACGCGCTTCGTGAACAGTCACCCGACTATCGTCATCCTCTGTCTGAGCTTCCTGCTGATGATTGGCTTTAGCCTTGTGGCGGATGGGTTTGGCTTCCATATCCCGAAAGGATATCTGTACGCTGCCATTGGTTTCTCGGTGCTGATTGAGTTCCTCAACCAGCTGGCCATTTTCAACCGTCGCCGGTTTCTCTCCGCCAACCAGACATTACGCCAGCGCACCGCAGATACCGTGATGCGTCTGCTGAGCGGCAAAAAAGAGGATGCCGAGCTGGATGCTGAGTCCGCTGCGATGCTTGCCGACCACAGCGACGGGCAGATCTTCAACCCGCAGGAACGCCGGATGATAGAGCGCGTGCTTAACCTCAACCAGCGTTCGGTGAGCAGTATCATGACCTCGCGGCATGACATTGAGCATGTTGACCTGACGGCACCGGAAGAGCAGATCCGTGCCCTGCTGCATAAAAACCAGCACACTCGCGTGGTCGTCACCGGCGGCGAAGAGGAAGAAGAGCTACTGGGCGTGGTGCACGTGATCGACCTGCTGCAACAGCAGCTTCACGGCGAGCCGCTCAACCTGCGCGCGCTGGTGCGCCAGCCGCTGGTGTTCCCGGAAGCGCTGCCGCTGCTCTCCGCCCTGGAACAGTTCCGCAACGCGCGTACCCACTTCGCGTTTGTCGTTGATGAATTTGGTTCTGTGGAAGGGCTGGTAACGCTTAGCGACGTCATGGAAACCATCGCCGGTAATCTGCCTAATGAGGTGGATGAGATCGATGCGCGCCACGATATTCAGAAAAACGCCGACGGCAGCTGGACCGCTAACGGCCATATGCCGCTGGAGGATCTGGTGCAGTTCGTTCCGCTTCCGCTGGATGAGAAGCGCGAATACCACACCATCGCCGGTTTGCTGATGGAATATCTGCAACGCATTCCGCAGCCGGGCGAAGAGGTTCAGGTGGGGGATTACATGATCAAAACCTTGCAGGTAGAGAGCCATCGCGTGCAGAAGGTGCAGCTGATACCGCTGCGCGGTGAAGATGAGATGGATTTTGAGGTGTAAAAAAGCCGGGTGGCGCTTCGCTTACCCGGCCTACGGTGTCTGGCTTTTGTAGGCCGGGTAAGGCAAAGCCGCCACCCGGCACAACAGGCATCACAGCTTATCGAGCAGCTTTTTCACATCCTTACCTGACTGAGACTCTTTATTGCGATCCGCCCAGTCATTCAGCCGACGTTTCGCTTCATCCTGAAGGTGCTTACGCAGGATCTGATCGACCTGCAAACTGTAATTCAGCTCTTGCCATTTTCCGTAGACGCGCAGCGGTATCGGCGTCTCTTTCAGGAACTCGACAAGCTGACCTTCACCTTCCCAACCGGCCTTCACGCGGACGTTAAAGCGGGTGTCTGCCGTCTCTTTCACCAGATCCAGCGCGCCGGTTCCGGTCAGCGCCAGCAGAGAGGAGGTTCCCTGCATCTCGTCCAGCGAGAGCTGACCGTTGTCGAGGGCAAGCTCGCTGGTAAAGCTGTCGAGACGGGTTGCGCTGTCGTAGTTTTCATTCGCTTTCACGCTGCTGCTGCGCTCTACCGCCTGCTGCACCAGCTGCTGGAAGTTAAGCCCTTCCATGCGCGAATCTTTCAGCTCAACGTGCGCCTGCCCCTGCCAGCTACGGCGGAACGCGTCCGCATCAATCTTCGTGCCGGAGAAATCCCCTGCCAGCGACAGCTGCCCCGTGAGGGCAATCGGGTAATTAAAGGCTTTCAGGATGGTGCCAATCTCAACGTTTTCCAGACGCGGCTGGAACGCGGCGCTGGCAACGTTTTTGCGTACATCCAGCGTGCCTGGCAGGGAGAGGTTTCCTGCCCCCATTTTTCCGCTGAGTTCGGAGATGACCAGCAGGCCATTGTGGTTGAACATCTGGCTACTGACGTCAGTAAAATCAATGCCACGCCAGCGCACGCTGTTCGCTTTCAGCAGAATGTCGGCGGTAAATCCGCGCAGGCCGTTGTAGTCAGGCTGATCGAGATTAGAGGAGATAACCGGACGCGACTGCGTGCCCTGGCTTTGCCCCACCTGCGTGCCCCCTTCATCGGTCGCGTTCACCGGCTGGGGCGGGAGCAGGTTCTCAAGGTTCAGCCTGTCGAATTGCAGATCCAACACCCACCTGGGTTTCTCATCAAGCGTGACGCTCGCCTGCCCTTTCAGGGTACTGTCGTTGGCCTGAAGGTTGAGCGCGTTCAGTTCGAGCTGTTTGCGCTCTTCGTGCCACACCGCCTGCATCGTGCCCTGCCCGACGATCCCTTTTGTGGGTAAATCCGCGCCGGTCAGCTGCCAGTTGAGTTGCTGAACGTCCGCCGTCAGCTGGTGCGGGTAGTCCGACGCGTTCACGTTCGCGTTCATCGACAGGTTGAGATCGCGCTGATTGCGGTTGATACGCCCGGAGAACTCCATAGTGGCGTGATGGTTGGCGTCCTGCTCCATCCTGAGGTTGATATTGCGTACGGTAATCTGTTCGTCATCTTCATGCTGGAAAACCAGCACGCTGTCAGCGACTTTCAGATTACCAATATCGAACGACCAGCCGGTGTCAGACGGAACGTCAGGCAAGGTATTTTCACGCGGTGCGACCGGGGCATCCGCCTGACGAACGGCTTCGGTTTGTGGCGTAAGCTGAATCACCGCCCCTTTCAGCATCACCTGTTCTACCTGGAGCTGATGGGATAACAGCGGGATGAGCGCGACATCAAGACGCATGTTATCCGCCGTGACCAGCGGCTGGGCGGCGCCCGGCGCGGTGAGCGACATACGTCCGGAGAGAATGCTGAGCTGAGGCCAGACATGCCAGCGCAGCGGCCCGTCCAGCTTGAGTTCATACCCGCTGCGCGCTTCCACCTGCCGCACCATATAGGCCCGGAAGTCATTGGGGTTAACCAGCAGCACCAACGCTGAAAGGCCAGCCACCAGCACCACCAGCAAAATCATCAGCGTTGTCAGAACTCTTCTCATGGCTTCCTCAGTGAACTCACAGATCAGTCTTTATCGATACGACTGGCAACCGCACCCTGCTGGTCGCGATATTTTGCGTCCTGACGGCGGTTATAAGGACGGTCTGCCGGGCCGGTCAGCGGTTCGAAGCTCAACGCACCAATCATCATACCCGGGCGAAGCGCCAGCGGCAGTTTACCGGCGTTAAAGAACTCCAGCACGATACGGCCAGACCAGCCCGGATCGATACGGTGCGCGGTGACGTGTACCATCAGGCCCAGACGCGCCAGGGAAGAGCGTCCGTCAAGCCAGCCGACCAGATCCGCAGGCAGCGTGACGGATTCAAAGGTCACCGCCAGCGCCAGTTCGCCAGGATGGAGATAAAACGCCTCTCCTTCTTCAATGACGATTTCGTCGCTCATGACGCGATCCAGCGCCGCACTGACTTCGTCTTTCGGCCCGCTGAGGTCGATAAACGGTGCCGTGTGGCCGCTGAAGGTGCGGAATTTATTCCCCAGACGCACATCGACGGTCACGCCGTTAATACGCTCAACCGGTGGACGCGGGGTGATAGACAGGCGGCCTTCATCCAGCCAGGCTTCTATATCGCGGTCACAAAGACGCATGGCACTTTCTCCTTTCGTGCATCGCGCCCTGAAGCCTTACGGCGTCAGGGCAAAACCAGGTTATCTCTGAACGGTACACAATTCACACGGCTTATTCAAAAAACTGACTGATTTTCGCTTTTAAGATATCAATGGCAATACGGTTTTTACCGCCGCGAGGCACGATAATATCGGCGTATTGTTTCGAAGGCTCAATAAATTGCAGGAACATCGGACGCACGGTTTTCTGATATTGCGCCATGACGGAGTCCATGGAGCGGCCGCGTTCGTTAACGTCGCGTTTGATACGACGCATCAGGCAGATATCCAGCGGAGTGTCGACGAAAATCGAGAAGTTCATTGATTCGCGCAGACGGGCGTCGGTGAGCAGCAAAATCCCTTCAAGGATGATCACCTTTTTGGGCTCGATGCGGATCGTTTCCTGGGTGCGGGTATGTTCCACATAGCTGTAGACGGGCAGTTCAATCGCCTCGCCGCGCTTCAGCGCTTCCAGATGCTGGAACAGCAGGCTGTGATCCATCGCACTGGGGTGGTCGTAATTGGTTTTTACGCGCTCTTCCATCGAAAGATGGGATTGATCTTTGTAATAGCTGTCTTCGGGAATAACACCGATATGCTCATCACCCACTTGTTCACGCAGTTCGCGATAAAGCGTACTGGCAATAAGACTTTTACCTGAAGCCGATGCGCCGGCGATGCCTATGATGACGCACTGATGAGACTTATCAGTCATAAATTTAGCGACCTGATTAACCTGGATGTAAGGAAGGACGACGCCGGAGCGTCAAACGCGGCAATTATAGGGATTTCGGAGACGTGATACCAGTCGAATGCGCAGGTTATGCGAGGCGGGCTGAAAAGCGCCGTTTCACGCCTTTAGCGAAATTTTTACGCGCGGTTTTTCGCCATTTCATCACCCTTCTTCGCAGAGTAACTATTTTATAAGTCTATGAAGTCAAAATCTGAGCACTCAGCATATGAATTGTAAAATGTTTGTACTAGCATAAACCAAATTATTAATTTTACGCGTCCGGACCTGGCTCCTGACAACACGGCGTCCCTGGATAGAGCGGTAATGAATAAACAATACCAGCGGGTTTTGGTTACTACCCCACATCCTTTACTGCGGCTTGTCTGTCTGGGTCTGGTCACGTTCATCTTCACCTTATTTTCCCTTGAGCTGACTCGCTTCGGTACGCTGCTGGCGCCATTGTGGTTCCCGACCTCCATTATGATGGTGGCGTTTTACCGCCACGCGGGAAAAATGTGGCCCGGCATTGCGCTCGCCTGCTCTTTTGGCAATATTTTTGCCTCGTGGCTGCTTTTCTCGTGGGACGCGATCAGCCTGACCTACACCACAATCAATATTATTGAGGCCGGTATTGGGGCAGTTTTGTTGCGCAAGCTACTCCCCTGGTATAACCCGCTGCAAAACCTCAACGACTGGGTCCGTCTTGCCATCGGCAGTGCCCTGATCCCTCCCCTGGTGGGGGGCGTTCTGGTTCATTTTCTGGTGCCGAGCGCAGAGCCGCTGCGTAATTTTATTTTCTGGGTACTTTCAGAATCTATTGGCGCACTGGCGCTGGTGCCATTAGGTTTACTGTTTAAGCCGCACTACCTGCTGCGGCACCGCAACCCGAAACTGCTGTTGGAAACGCTGGTGACGCTAGTCATTACGCTGGTCCTGAGCTGGACGGCAATCACCTGGCTGCCGTGGCCATTCACCTGCATCATCGTTCTGCTGATGTGGAGCGCGGTACGCCTGCCGCGTATGGAAGCCTTCCTGGTATTTTTGTTCACCATCATGATGGTGTCCCTGATGATGGCGCGAAATCCGGCCTCCATGACGCCCTCGAGCATGATCGTAACCTTCAACGCGCCGTGGCTCCCCTTCCTGATGATGCTGCTACCTGCCAACATTATGACGATGGTGATGTACGCCTTCCGGGCCGAGCGCAAACACATCACCGAAAGCGAAGAACGTTTTCGTAATGCGATGGAATATTCCGCGATTGGTATGGCGCTGGTGGGCATTGAGGGCCAGTGGCTTCAGGCCAACAAGGCGCTGTGTAATTTCCTCGGTTACAGCCAGTCTGAACTCCAGGCGCTCACGTTCCAGCAGTTGACCTGGCCGGAGGATTTAAATACCGACCTGGAGCAGATGGAACAACTGGTGAACGGCGAGATCAACACCTACAGCCTCGAAAAACGCTACTACACCCGCAGCGGCGAAGTGGTGTGGGCGCTGCTGGCCGTCTCCGTGGTGCGTCATGCCGACGGTACGCCGCTCTACTTTATTGCGCAGATTGAAGACATCAACGACCTGAAACACACCGAGTGGGTCAATAAACGTCTGATGGAACGTATCACCCTCGCTAACGAAGCCGGTGGCATTGGGATTTGGGAGTGGGATCTGGAGCCGGACGTGATCAGCTGGGATAAGCGGATGTTTGAACTGTACGAGATCCCCCCGCATATCAAGCCTACCTGGTCGCTCTGGCATGACGCCATCGTGCCTGAAGATCGTACGCATGCCGAACAGGTGCTGCGAGAGTCACTCCAGGCCAGAATGCCTTTCAAGCTGGAATTTCGCATTCGCGTCAAGGATGGCATTCGCCATATTCGTTCGCTGGCGAACCGGGTGCTGAACAAACAGGGCGAGGTGGAACGGCTGTTAGGGATCAACATGGATATGACCGAGGTGAAGCAGCTGAACGAGGCGCTGTTCCAGGAAAAAGAGCGCCTGCATATCACCCTCGACTCCATCGGCGAAGCGGTGCTGTGTACCGATATCGACATGAACATCACCTTTATGAACCCGGTTGCCGAGAAGATGAGCGGCTGGTCGCAAAGCGAAGCGCTGGGTCAGCCCGTTCTGAAGGTGCTGCACATTACCTTCGGCGAGAACGGTCCGTTAATGGAAAACATCCACAGCGGCGATATGTCCCGGACCGATATCGAACAGGATGTGGTGCTTAACTGCCGGAACGGCGGCAGTTACGACATTCACTACAGCATTACTCCGCTGAGCACCCTGGACGGACAGAATATTGGCTCGGTGCTGGTTATTCAGGACGTGACTGAGTCGCGCAAAATGCTGCGCCAGCTGAGCTACAGCGCCTCCCATGACGCCCTGACCCACCTGGCGAACCGCGTCAGCTTTGAAAACCATCTGAAGCGTCTGTTGCAGACGGTACAGGAGACCCATCAGCGTCACGCGCTGGTCTTTATCGATCTTGACCGTTTTAAGGCGGTAAACGATACGGCAGGCCACGCGGCGGGTGATGCTCTCCTGCGCGAACTCTCCTCGCTAATGTTGACCATGCTGCGCTCCAGCGACGTGCTGGCGCGTCTGGGCGGCGACGAGTTTGGCCTGCTGCTGCCGGACTGTAACGTCGAAAGCGCACGTTATATTGCGGGCCGGTTGATCGACGCCATCAACAACTATCATTTTTCCTGGGAAGGACGCCTGCACCGGATTGGCGCAAGCGCAGGGATCACGCTGATTGACGACACCAATTATCAGGCTGCGGAAGTGATGTCTCAGGCCGATATCGCCTGTTACGCCTCGAAAAACAGCGGGCGCGGCGTGGTTACCGTCTATGAACCCCAGCAGGAGCGGATCCACAGCACGCGCAGCATGATGTCGCTGGATGAACAGTGGCACATGATTAAAGATAATCATCTGCTGATGATCGCCCGCAGCGTCGCCTCACCGCGCATTCCCGAGAGCAGTAGCTTCTGGCTGATATCCCTGCGGCTGTGGACCAGCCAGGGGGAAGTGCTGGAGGAGCATGCCTTCCGCGCCGGGCTGGCGGAGGCGGAGCTGCTGCACGCCCTTGACCGGCGTATTTTCAGCGAGTTTTTCCGCACCTATGCCAGACAGGTGGCGGCGAAAGGGATGGGCGTCGCGCTGCCGCTTTCAGAAGCGGGTTTAGCCAGCGTCACGCTGGTGGATGAGCTGCTCGACCTGATTACCAAAGGCCCGCTGCCCGCGCGCCTGCTGCATCTGGCGATCGCCGTCGATGTGCTGAGCAATAAAGATGAAAACGTGCAGCAGGGTCTGCAAAAGCTTCGTCATGCTGGCTGTCGCGTGGTGTTAACCCGCGTCGGACGCGATATGAACGTCTTCAGCCAGCTTAGCGCCCACACGGCGGATTATCTACTGCTGGATGCAGACGTGGTGACCAACGTCCACGGCAATCTGATGGATGAGATGATGGTGACAATCATTCAGGGCCACGCCCAGCGTCTGGGCATAAAAACAATTGCCGGGCCATGCCATCAGTCGATCATGATGGATACGCTGTCGGGCATCGGCGTTGACTTTATTTACGGCGATACCATCGGTGAAGCGCAGCCGCTGGATCTACTGCTGAATACCAGCTATTTCGCCATCAACTGACGGCGACCAGCCGTCGGTGTACCAGATATGTAACAACGCATAGGAGCGCCACGGCTGCCAGCGCTCAGCATAGCGGCGGATCTGCGCGGGCGTCATACCGGCAAAGCGCTGCTTAATCAGATAATCATCCGGCAGAAAAACATCCTTCGCCTGCCAGCCGCGCAGGGCCAGATAATTGGCGGTCCAGCGTCCGATGCCGGGGCGCTGCTGTAGCGCCTTCATCCCGGCCTCAATGTTCGCAGGCGGGAACAGCGGGAATTCACCGTCCACCACCGACTGCGCCAGGTGAATCAACGACTCAGCACGCCTGAGCGGCATCCCGAGGGCTTTTAACGCCAGCGGATCCGCCGCGGCCAGTACCTCTGGCGGCGGAAAGCAGAGGTAGCCCGGCGCATCCTCAATGGGTTCACCGCACAGCGCCACCACCCGTGACGCCAGTTTTGCCGCCATCGCCACGCTCACCAGTTGCCCGAGAATGGCGCGCACACCCTGCTCGTATGCATCCATCGCGCCCGGCAAACGTAACCCCGGCCGCGCCGCGCCGAGATCGCCCAGGGTCCGCGCAATGTGCAGCGGGTCGCAATCGAGGTCAAACAGGCGGGCGATGCGGTCCAGGCAGATATCCGCCACCGGGATCAGGCCAGGGCTTAGCGACACCGCCAGCGTAGGGGTTGCGCTGTCTGGCGTAACCCGGAAAACGCCCCGGTGCCCGGCATAGCCAAAACTGCGCTCGTAGTAATCCTCCGTGACGGTTTCAACCCCCGCGACCGCACGTGCGGCAAGAAAGCCAAACATCCACGACCAGTCGTAAGGCGGTTGCCAGTTCAGGGTGTACATCGTCTCTCCTTTTGTCTTTACCTCAGCATAAACCGAAAGATCGCGTTACGCCTTGCTTTCATATTCCTGTTGTCGCCTGGCAGACATTTCGCTAAAGTCTCGCCCCTTCTCACCGGCATGGGGATTTATTGTGTTTATTGGATTCGACTACGGCACCGCAAACTGCTCGGTTGCGATAATGCAAAATGGACAACCGCAGCTCCTGAAAATGGAAAACGGCAGTACGCTGCTGCCGTCAATGCTCTGTGCGCCCACGCGCGAAGCGGTGAGCGAGTGGCTGTTCCGCCACCATCAGGTTCCGGCTACGGCGGCGGAAACCCAGGCGCTGCTGCGTCGGGCGGTCAGTTTCAACCGTGAAGAAGATATTGAGGTTACGCCGTCCAGCGTGCAGTTCGGCCTCTCCTCACTCGGGCAGTACATTGAAGACCCGGAAGAGGTTTACTTCGTAAAATCCCCGAAATCCTTCCTCGGCGCCAGCGGCCTGAAGCCGCAGCAGGTGGCGATGTTTGAGGATCTGGTCTGCGCGATGATGCTGCATATCCGCAATCAGGCGCAGTCGCAGGTGCCGGCGGCTATTACTCAGGCGGTGATTGGCCGCCCGATCAACTTCCAGGGGCTGGGAGGCGACGAAGCCAACCAGCAGGCGCAGGGGATCCTTGAGCGTGCAGCACACCGCGCTGGCTTCCGTGACGTGGTGTTTCAGTATGAGCCGGTGGCGGCGGGGCTGGATTTTGAAGCCACGCTGACGGAAGAGAAACGGGTGCTGGTGGTGGACATCGGCGGCGGTACAACGGACTGTTCGTTGATGCTGATGGGTCCGCAGTGGCATCACCGTCGCGATCGTGAAAACAGTCTGCTGGGGCACAGCGGCTGCCGCGTGGGCGGTAACGATCTGGATATCGCCCTGGCGTTCAAGAGCCTGATGCCGCTGCTCGGCATGGGCGGACAAACCGAGAAAGGCATCGCCCTGCCGATCCTGCCGTGGTGGAACGCGATTGCCATCAACGACGTCCCGGCGCAGAGTGATTTTTACAGCACCGCGAATGGGCGTTTCCTCAACGATCTGGTGCGTGATGCGCAGGATGCGGAGAAGGTCGCGCTGCTGTATAAGGTGTGGCGTCAGCGTCTGAGCTACCGCGTGGTGCGCACCGCCGAAGAGAGCAAAATCGCCCTTTCCGATCGTCCTGAGCATGCGGTTTCGCTGCCGTTTATCAGTGACGATCTGGCTACGGCTATCACGCAGGAAGGGCTGGAAGCGGCGCTGGTCCAGCCGCTACAGCGTATTCTGGAGCAGGTACAGCTGGCGCTGGAGAATGGCAAAGAGAAACCGGACGTGATTTACCTGACCGGCGGCAGCGCCCGTTCACCGCTTCTCAAAAAAGCGCTGGCGGAACAGCTGCCGGGGATCCCGATTGCCGGCGGCGATGACTTTGGCTCTGTCACGGCTGGGCTGGCGCGCTGGGCGCAGGTGGTGTTTAGCTAGCGTTGGTGCGGTCTGGTGCCCTCACCCCGGCCCTCTCCCACGGGGAGAGGGTGAAAACCGCTGCGCCACACTCAGACAATTCCCGACAGTCTTCCATATTTCCTCCATTTTTCCGCTGTGTTACCTGACTAAACTAGTATCATTCCCCGAAAGAGTTTCAGGATGAGAACGTATAACGATGAAAGGCAGTAACAAATTCCGCTGGGCAATCGCCGTTGGTCTGATTGTGGTGGTCCTTGCCGCCGCCTGGTACTGGCACAGCCAGTCCGCGAACTCCACGGCACCTGCTGGCGCCAACAGCGCCTCACAACGCCCAACGGGCGGGGGGCGTCACGGCATGCGCGGCGGTGCGCTGGCGCCGGTGCAGGCGGCCACGGCGGTGACTAAAGCGGTGCCTCGTTATCTCTCCGGGCTGGGAACCATTACCGCCGCCAACACCGTGACGGTGCGTAGCCGCGTGGACGGTCAGCTGATGGCCATCCACTTCCAGGAAGGTCAGCAGGTGAAAGCCGGCGATCTGCTGGCGGAAATCGACCCAAGCCAGTTTAAGGTGGCCCTGGCGCAGGCGCAGGGGCAGCTCGCGAAAGACAAAGCCACCCTCGCCAATGCCCGCCGCGATTTAGCCCGCTATCAGCAGCTGGTAAAAACCAACCTCGTGTCGCGTCAGGAGCTGGACACCCAGCAGTCTCTGGTCAGTGAATCTCAGGGCACTATCAAGGCCGACGAAGCCGCGGTCGCCAGCGCCCAGCTTCAGCTCGACTGGAGCCGGATCACCGCGCCGATTGACGGCCGCGTGGGCCTGAAACAGGTTGATATCGGCAACCAAATCTCCAGCGGCGACACCACCGGCATCGTGGTGATCACCCAGACGCACCCTATCGATCTCGTCTTTACCCTGCCGGAAAGCGACATTGCGACGGTGGTACAGGCGCAGAAGGCCGGAAAAGCGCTGGTGGTTGAAGCCTGGGATCGCACCAACAAACAGAAGCTGAGCGAAGGTTTGCTGCTGAGCCTGGATAACCAGATCGACACCACCACTGGCACCATCAAGCTTAAAGCACGCTTCAACAATCAGGATGATGCCCTGTTCCCGAATCAGTTCGTCAATGCGCGCATGCTGGTCGCGACCGAAGAAAACGCGGTGGTGATCCCGACGGCGGCCCTGCAAATGGGCAGTGAAGGCAACTTTGTCTGGGTGCTGAACAGCGAAAACAAGGTCAGCAAACATCTGGTGAAAACCGGCATCCAGGACAGCCAGACGGTGGTGATCAGCGCCGGGCTGTCCGCAGGCGACCGCGTCGTCACCGACGGTATTGACCGTCTGACCGAAGGGGCGCAGGTCGAGGTGGTGGAAGCACAGAATACAGGAGCAAAAGCCTGATGCAGGTGATGCCGCCGAGCTCTACAGGTGGGCCATCACGCCTGTTTATTTTACGTCCGGTTGCCACGACCCTGTTGATGGTGGCGATTCTGCTGGCCGGGATCATTGGCTACCGTTTTCTGCCCGTGTCGGCGCTGCCGGAAGTGGACTATCCGACCATCCAGGTTGTCACCCTCTATCCGGGCGCCAGTCCGGATGTGGTGACGTCTGCCATCACCGCCCCGCTGGAGCGTCAGTTTGGTCAGATGTCTGGCCTGAAGCAGATGTCCTCCCAAAGTTCCGGCGGCGCCTCGGTCGTCACGCTTCAGTTCCAGCTCACGCTGTCGCTGGACGTCGCTGAACAGGAGGTGCAGGCCGCGATTAACGCCGCCACGAACCTGCTGCCGTCTGACCTGCCTAACCCGCCGGTTTACAGCAAGGTCAACCCGGCGGATCCGCCGATCATGACCCTTGCCGTCACCTCCTCCGCCATGCCGATGACCCAGGTGGAAGACATGGTTGAAACCCGCGTGGCGCAGAAGATTTCGCAGGTGACCGGCGTGGGGCTGGTGACGCTGGCAGGCGGTCAACGCCCCGCCGTTCGCGTCAAACTGAATGCCCAGGCCATTGCCGCGCTGGGGTTAACCAGCGAAACCATCCGCACCGCCATCAGCAGCGCCAACGTCAACTCCGCGAAAGGCTCGCTGGACGGCCCGACCCGCGCGGTCACGCTCTCCGCCAACGACCAGATGCAGTCCGCCGATGAGTACCGTCAGCTGATCATTGCGTACCAGAACGGCGCGCCGATCCGCCTGGGCGACGTGGCAACCGTCGAACAAGGGGCGGAAAACAGCTGGCTCGGGGCGTGGGCCAACAAGCAGCAGGCGATTGTCATGAACGTTCAGCGCCAGCCGGGCGCGAACATCATTGATACCGCCGACAGCATTCGCACCATGCTGCCGCAGCTGGTGGAAAGCCTGCCAAAATCGGTCAGCGTGAAAGTGCTCTCTGACCGCACCACGAATATTCGCGCGTCGGTGACCGACACCCAGTACGAGCTGATGCTGGCGATTGCGCTGGTGGTGATGATTATCTACCTGTTCCTGCGCAACGTCCCGGCAACCATTATTCCCGCCGTTGCCGTGCCGCTCTCGCTGGTCGGCACCTTTGCGGTGATGGTGTTCCTTGATTTTTCGATCAACAACCTGACGCTGATGGCGCTCACCATCGCCACCGGGTTCGTGGTGGATGATGCCATCGTCGTTATCGAGAACATCTCACGCTATATCGAGAAAGGCGAAAAGCCGCTGGCCGCCGCGCTGAAGGGCGCAGGGGAGATCGGCTTTACCATTATCTCACTCACCTTCTCGCTGATTGCGGTGCTAATCCCGCTGCTGTTTATGGGCGATATCGTCGGGCGGCTGTTCCGCGAATTTGCCGTGACGCTGGCGGTCGCCATTTTGATCTCCGCCGTGGTGTCGCTGACGCTCACGCCAATGATGTGCGCCCGCATGCTGAGCCACGAATCTTTGCGCAAGCAAAACCGCTTCTCGCGCGCCTCCGAGCGGATGTTCGAGCGCATTATTGCCGCCTATGGCCGCGTGCTGGCGAAAGTCCTGAACCATCCGTGGGCAACGCTCGGCGTGGCGCTCGGCACCCTGGCGCTCAGCGTGATGCTGTGGATATTCATTCCGAAAGGCTTCTTCCCGATTCAGGACAACGGCATTATTCAGGGCACGCTTCAGGCCCCGCAGACGGTCTCCTTCGCCAACATGGCGCAGCGCCAGCAGCAGGTGTCAGAGATCATCATGAAAGATCCGGCGGTGGAAAGCCTGACGGCCTACGTGGGCGTGGACGGCACCAACCCGTCCCTGAACAGCGCGCGCCTGCAAATTAACCTCAAACCGCTTGATGACCGCGACGATCGCGTCAACACGGTGATTGAGCGTCTGCAAAGCGCGGTGGCGCGCGTGCCGGGCATTGAGCTGTATCTGCAACCGATTCAGGATTTAACCATTGATACGCAGGTCAGCCGCACGCAGTATCAGTTCACGCTCCAGGCCACCACGCTTGAGGCGCTGAGTACCTGGGTGCCACAGCTGGTGGATAAGCTGAAATCGCTGCCGCAGGTTTCTGACGTCAGCAGCGACTGGCAGGATAAAGGGCTGGCGGCATACGTGAACGTCAACCGCGACACCGCCAGTCGTCTGGGTATTACCATGTCCGACGTGGATAACGCGCTGTATAACGCCTTTGGCCAGCGCCTGATCTCCACCATTTATACCCAGGCAAACCAGTATCGCGTGGTGCTGGAACATAACACCGAGAATACCCCCGGTCTGGCGGCGCTGGACTCGGTACGCCTGACCAGCAAAGACGGCGGTATTGTGCCGCTCAGCGCCATTGCCAGCGTGGAAGAGCGTCACACCCCGCTGTCGATTAACCATCTCGATCAGTTTCCGTCTACCACCATTTCCTTCAACGTGCCGGACGGGTATTCCCTGGGCGAAGCGGTGGAGGCCATTCTGGGCGCGGAAAAAGAACTTAGCTTCCCGTCCGATATTCAGACCCAGTTCCAGGGCAGTACGCTGGCGTTCCAGGCCGCGCTGGGGAGCACCGTCTGGCTGATTGTTGCGGCGGTGGTAGCGATGTATATCGTGCTTGGCGTGCTGTATGAAAGCTTTATCCATCCGATCACTATTCTCTCCACCCTGCCGACGGCGGGCGTGGGGGCGCTGCTGGCGCTGATGCTGGCGGGAAGCGAACTGGACGTGATAGCCATTATCGGCATCATCCTGCTTATCGGGATCGTGAAGAAAAACGCCATTATGATGATCGACTTTGCGCTGGCCGCCGAACGCGAGCAGGGGATGGCGCCGCGCGAGGCCATTTTCCAGGCCTGTCTGCTGCGTTTTCGTCCGATCCTGATGACCACTCTCGCCGCCCTGTTAGGCGCGCTGCCGCTGATGTTGAGCACCGGCGTGGGGGCCGAACTGCGCCGTCCGCTGGGGATCGGGATGGTGGGCGGCCTGCTGGTGAGTCAGGTGCTGACGCTGTTTACCACGCCGGTTATCTACCTGCTGTTTGACCGTCTGGCCCTGTGGACGAAAAGCCGCTTCCCGAAACGTGAAGAGGAGGCGTAAGTGAAGTTTTTCGCCCTCTTCATTTACCGTCCGGTAGCGACGATTTTACTCTCCGTCGCCATCACCCTGTGCGGTGTGCTGGGCTTCCGGCTGCTGCCGGTGGCCCCGCTGCCGCAGGTCGATTTCCCGGTGATCATGGTCAGCGCCTCGCTGCCGGGGGCATCGCCGGAAACCATGGCGTCATCGGTGGCGACGCCGCTTGAACGATCGCTTGGGCGAATTGCCGGAGTGAACGAGATGACCTCCAGCAGCTCGCTGGGCAGCACGCGCATCATTCTGGAATTCAACTTCGACCGGGATATCAACGGCGCGGCGCGTGACGTGCAGGCCGCGATTAATGCCGCGCAAAGCCTGCTGCCGAGCGGCATGCCGAGTCGTCCAACCTACCGCAAGGCCAACCCGTCCGACGCGCCGATCATGATCCTGACGCTTACGTCAGAGACCTACTCCCAGGGCGAACTGTACGATTTTGCCTCCACCCAGCTGGCGCAAACCATCGCCCAGATCGACGGCGTGGGCGACGTGGACGTCGGCGGCAGTTCCCTCCCCGCCGTGCGCGTGGGGCTAAATCCGCAGGCGCTGTTTAATCAGGGCGTGTCGCTGGACGACGTGCGATCCGCCATCAGCAACGCCAACGTGCGTAAACCGCAGGGCGCCATTGAGGACAACAGCCACCGCTGGCAGATCCAGACCAACGACGAGCTAAAAACCGCCGCCGAGTATCAGCCGTTAATTATTCACTACAATAACGGCGCGGCGGTGCGCCTGAGCGACGTCGCCAGCGTCACCGACTCGGTGCAGGACGTGCGTAACGCCGGGATGACCAATGCTAAACCGGCGATTTTGCTGATGATCCGCAAGCTGCCGGAAGCCAACATCATCCAGACGGTGAACAGCATCCGCGCGCGCCTGCCAGAGCTTCAGGAAACGATTCCGGCGGCCATCGACCTTCAGATTGCGCAGGACCGCTCCCCCACCATCCGCGCCTCGCTTGAGGAGGTCGAGCAAACGCTGATCATCTCCGTCGCGCTGGTGATCCTGGTGGTGTTCCTGTTCCTGCGCTCGGGGCGCGCCACGCTGATCCCGGCGGTGGCGGTTCCGGTGTCGCTGATAGGCACCTTTGCCGCCATGTACCTGTGCGGCTTTAGCCTTAACAACCTGTCGCTGATGGCGCTGACGATTGCCACCGGCTTTGTGGTGGATGACGCCATCGTGGTGCTGGAAAATATCTCGCGTCATCTGGAAGCGGGCATGAAGCCGCTCCAGGCGGCGCTTCAGGGGACGCGCGAAGTGGGCTTCACGGTCCTGTCCATGAGCCTGTCGCTGGTGGCGGTCTTCCTGCCGCTGCTGCTGATGGGCGGCCTGCCGGGGCGACTGTTACGCGAATTTGCCGTTACGCTCTCCGTCGCCATCGGTATCTCACTGGTCATTTCGCTGACGCTGACGCCGATGATGTGCGGCTGGATGCTAAAGCGCAGCCAACCGCACTCGCAGCCGCGCAGGAAAGGCTTTGGCCGCGTCCTGATGGCGATGCAGTCCGGCTACGGCAAATCGCTGAAATGGGTACTGAACCACACGCGTCTTGTCGGGCTGGTGCTGATCGGCACCATCGTGCTCAACGTCTGGATGTATATCACCATCCCGAAAACCTTCTTCCCGGAGCAGGATACCGGCGTGCTGATGGGCGGTATTCAGGCAGACCAGAGTATTTCGTTCCAGGCGATGCGCGGCAAACTGCAAGACTTTATGAAAATCATCCGGGAAGATCCGGCCGTGGATAACGTGACCGGCTTTACTGGCGGCTCGCGCGTTAACAGCGGGATGATGTTTATTACCCTCAAGCCGCGCGATGAACGTCATGAAACGGCGCAGCAGATCATTGACCGCCTGCGGGTGAAGCTTGCCAAAGAGCCGGGGGCGAATCTGTTTTTGATGGCCGTTCAGGATATCCGCGTCGGGGGGCGACAGGCTAACGCCAGCTATCAGTACACCCTGCTCTCGGACGATTTAGCCGCCCTGCGCGAGTGGGAGCCGAAGATACGCAAAGCGCTGGCCGCGCTGCCGCAGCTGGCGGACGTGAACTCCGACAGCCAGAACAACGGCGCGGAGATGGCGCTCACCTACGATCGTGAAACCATGTCGCGGCTGGGCATCAATGTTGAAGCGGCCAACAGCCTGCTTAACAACGCCTTCGGCCAGCGTGAAGTTTCCACCATCTATCAGCCGATGAACCAGTACAAGGTGGTGATGGAGGTCGATCCGCGCTACACCCAGGACATCAGCGCGCTGGACAAGATGTTTGTGATTAATAATGACGGCAAGGCTATCCCGCTGTCGTACTTCGCCAGCTGGCAACCGTCGAACGCGCCGCTGTCGGTGAATCACCAGGGGCTTTCTGCCGCCTCGACCGTGTCGTTTAACCTGCCAACCGGTTCGTCGCTGTCTGAAGCGAGTGATGCCATCAACCGCGCCATGACCCAGCTCGGGGTGCCTTCCTCCGTGCGCGGCAGTTTTGCCGGTACGGCGCAGGTGTTCCAGGACACCATGAACTCGCAGGTCATTTTGATTCTGGCGGCCATTGCGACGGTCTATATCGTACTGGGCGTGTTGTATGAAAGCTACGTGCATCCGTTGACCATCCTCTCCACGCTGCCTTCTGCGGGCGTGGGGGCGCTGCTGGCGCTGGAGCTATTCGGTGCCCCATTCAGCCTCATCGCGCTCATCGGGATCATGCTATTAATAGGCATCGTGAAGAAAAACGCGATTATGATGGTCGACTTCGCCCTGGACGCCCAGCGCAACGGCAACCTGACGCCGGACGAGGCGATATTCCAGGCCTGTCTGCTGCGTTTTCGCCCGATCATGATGACGACCCTGGCCGCACTGTTTGGCGCGCTGCCGCTGGTCATGTCCGGCGGCGATGGTTCGGAACTGCGCCAGCCGCTGGGGATCACGATTGTCGGTGGTCTGGTGATGAGCCAGCTGCTGACGCTCTACACCACGCCGGTAGTCTATCTGTTCTTTGACCGACTGCGGCTGCGTTTTTCGCGTAATAAGAGAACCACGGTGACCGAGTAAATGACCGACCTACCCGGTAACGTTCGCTGGCAATTGTGGATCGTCGCGTTCGGCTTCTTTATGCAGTCGCTGGACACGACCATCGTGAACACCGCCCTCCCCTCAATGGCGAAAAGCCTGGGGGAGAGTCCGCTGCACATGCATATGGTGATTGTCGCCTACGTGCTGACGGTCGCCGTGATGCTGCCTGCCAGCGGCTGGCTGGCGGATAAGGTCGGCGTGCGGAATATTTTCTTCACTGCCATTGTGCTGTTTACCACCGGGTCGCTGTTTTGTGCCCAGGCCAATACCCTCGACCAGCTGGTGATGGCGCGCGTGCTACAGGGCGTCGGCGGCGCGATGATGGTGCCCGTCGGGCGACTCACGGTGATGAAAATTGTTCCGCGCGCGCAGTACATGGCGGCGATGACCTTCGTCACCCTGCCCGGTCAGGTCGGCCCGCTGCTTGGCCCGGCGCTGGGCGGTATTCTGGTGGAGTATGCCTCCTGGCACTGGATCTTCCTGATCAACCTGCCGGTCGGTATTATCGGCGCGATTGCCACCCTGACGCTGATGCCGAACTATAAAATGCAGACCCGGCGCTTTGATGCCGTTGGCTTTATCCTGCTGGCGGCTGGCATGGCGACGCTTACCCTGGCGCTCGACGGGCAAAAAGGGCTGGGGATCTCCTCCCTGTCGCTCGCCCTGCTGGTGGCACTGGGGATCACCGCGATCCTCTGGTATCTGTGGCATGCCAGAGGCAACGAAAACGCGCTGTTCAGCCTGAATTTGTTCAGGAACCCCACCTACCGTCTTGGTCTTATCGGTAGCTTTGCCGGACGCATCGGCAGCGGCATGTTGCCGTTTATGACGCCGGTATTTTTACAGATTGGGATGGGCTTCTCGCCGTTCCACGCCGGGTTAATGATGATCCCGATGGTGCTCGGCAGCATGGGGATGAAGCGTATTGTGGTGCAGGTGGTGAACCGCTTTGGCTATCGCCGGGTGCTGGTGGCCGCCACGCTCGGGCTGGCGCTGGTCTGCCTGCTGTTTATGGCTGTGGCGCTGCTGGGCTGGTACTACATCCTGCCGCTGGTGCTGTTCTGCCAGGGGATTATCAACTCCATGCGCTTCTCGTCGATGAACACCCTGACGCTAAAAGATCTGCCGGACGAGCTGGCGAGCAGCGGTAACAGCCTGCTGTCGATGATCATGCAACTCTCCATGAGCGTGGGGGTCACGGTGGCCGGTTTGCTGCTCGGCATGTACGGTCAGCACCATCTCACCGCCGACACCCCCGTTGCGCATCAGGTCTTTTTATACACTTACCTCAGCATGGCGGTAATTATCGCCCTGCCCGCTTTTATCTTTGCCAGAGTACCGAATGACACGACCAAAAACGTCGTGATCCGACGCGGCAAAAGGAGTGCACTATGAAATTCTGGCGTCCGGGGATCACCGGCAAGCTTTTTGTGGCGATTTTCGCCACCTGTATCGTCCTGCTGATTACCATGCACTGGGCGGTGCGGGTCAGCTTTGAGCGGGGCTTTATTGACTACATCAAACACGGTAACGAACAGCGTTTACAGGGCTTAAGCGACGCGCTGGGCGAGCAGTACAGCCTGCACGGTAACTGGCGTTTTCTGCGCAACAACGACCGTTTTATTTTTCAAATCCTGCGTTCGCTGGAACACGATAACGACGACGACCGCCCGGGGCCGGGCATGCCGCCGCACGGCTGGCGCACCCAGTTCTGGGTGATTGACCAGGAGATGCGCGTGCTCGTTGGCCCGCGCTCACCGGTACCGCCGGATGGCACAAAGCGCGCCATTACCTCGAACGGCGCCACGGTAGGCTGGGTAATCGCCTCGCCGGTCGAGCGCCTGACGCGCAACACCGACATCAACTTTGACCGCCAGCAGCGGCAGACCAGCTGGCTGATTGTCGCGCTTTCTACCCTGCTTGCGGCGCTCGCCACCTTCCCGCTGGCGCGTGGCCTGCTGGCACCGGTTAAGCGCCTGGTGGAAGGCACGCACAAGCTGGCAGCGGGGGATTTCTCGACCCGCGTCGACACCCGCAGCCAGGATGAACTGGGCAAGCTGGCGCAGGACTTCAACCAGCTCGCCAGCACGCTGGAAAAAAACCAGCAGATGCGCCGGGACTTTATGGCGGACATTTCGCACGAGCTGCGCACCCCGCTGGCGGTGCTGCGCGGCGAGCTGGAGGCGATTCAGGACGGCGTGCGGCAGTTCACCCCCGAGTCCGTGGCCTCGTTGCAGGCGGAAGTCGGCACGCTGACCAAGCTGGTGGACGATCTGCATCAGCTTTCCATGTCCGACGAAGGCGCCCTGGCTTACCAGAAAGCACCTATCGATGTGATCAATATCCTTGAAGTCGTGACCGGTGCGTTCCGCGAGCGCTTCGCCAGCCGTGACCTGAAAATCAACCTCTCGCTGCCGGACAGCGCGGTGGTATTTGGCGACAGGGATCGCCTGATGCAGCTGTTCAATAATTTGCTGGAGAACAGCCTCCGCTACACCGACGGCGGCGGCGCGCTGCATATCTCCGGCAGACAGGAAAACGGGCGCTTTGCTCTGACCTTTGCGGACTCCGCCCCTGGCGTGAAGGATGCGCAGCTGGAAAAACTGTTTGAACGCTTCTATCGCACCGAAGGTTCACGCAACCGCGCCAGCGGCGGTTCCGGCCTTGGGCTGGCGATATGCGTTAACATTGTGGAAGCCCACGGGGGCACCATCCGCGCCGCCCATTCGCCTTTTGGCGGGGTAAGCATTACAGTAGAGTTACCTCTGGAACGGGATTTATCGAGGGAAGCATGACCGAGTTACCGATTGACGACAACACACCGCGCATTTTGATCGTGGAAGACGAGCCTAAACTGGGGCAACTGCTGATCGACTATTTGCGCGCCGCGAGCTATGCGCCAACGCTTATCAGCCACGGCGACCAGGTGTTGCCCTACGTGCGCCAGACGCCGCCGGATCTGATCCTGCTGGATCTGATGCTGCCGGGTACCGACGGCCTGAGCCTGTGCCGTGAAATTCGTCGTTTCTCCGATGTGCCCATTGTGATGGTAACGGCCAAAATCGAAGAGATCGACCGTCTGCTGGGGCTTGAAATCGGCGCCGACGATTACATCTGCAAGCCATACAGCCCGCGGGAGGTGGTCGCGCGCGTGAAAACGATCCTCCGCCGCTGCAAGCCGCAGCGCGAGCTACAGGTGCTGGACGCCGAAAGCCCGCTGGTTGTTGACGAAAGCCGCTTCCAGGCAAGCTGGCGCAGCAAACTGCTGGATCTCACCCCTGCGGAGTTCCGCCTGCTGAAAACGCTCTCCCACGAGCCGGGGAAAGTGTTTTCCCGTGAACAACTGCTTAACCATCTGTATGACGATTACCGCGTGGTGACCGATCGCACTATCGACAGCCACATCAAAAACCTGCGCCGCAAGCTGGAGGCGCTGGACGCCGACCAGTCGTTTATTCGCGCGGTGTACGGCGTGGGGTATCGCTGGGAAGCGGATGCATGCAGGATTGCCTAAATAAACACCCCCTCACCCTGCCCTCTCCCCAAAGGGGAGAGGGTGTTTGAGTCCCCTCTCCCCAAAGGGGAGAGGGTTAGGGTGAGGGGCAAAGCTTTACCTCTCTTCCCCGCAGCGCTACAATGCCCGCCCTTAAAGTGGGGGATCTCCCCTTACCGCTGCACCTGGTGCTCGCGGATCTGACCTGTCATCAGAACGAGAACAAACATGTTTAAACCGGAACTCCTTTCCCCGGCGGGAACGCTGCAAAATATGCGTTACGCTTTCGCCTATGGCGCCGATGCCGTCTACGCGGGCCAGCCGCGCTACTCGCTGCGCGTGCGTAACAACGAATTCAACCACGAGAATCTTCAGCTCGGCATCAACGAAGCGCATGCTCTGGGCAAAAAATTCTACGTGGTGGTGAATATCGCGCCGCACAACGCCAAGCTGAAAACGTTCATTCGTGACCTGAAGCCGGTGGTGGATATGGGGCCGGACGCGCTGATCATGTCGGACCCCGGTTTAATCATGCTGGTTCGGGAGAACTTCCCGGAGATGGATATTCACCTCTCGGTGCAGGCCAACGCCGTTAACTGGGCGACGGTGAAATTCTGGAAACAGATGGGGCTGACCCGCGTCATTCTTTCCCGTGAGCTGTCTCTCGAAGAGATCGAAGAGATCCGCACCCAGGTGCCGGATATGGAGATCGAAATCTTCGTCCACGGTGCGCTGTGCATGGCCTACTCCGGGCGCTGCCTGCTCTCTGGCTACATCAACAAGCGCGACCCGAACCAGGGCACCTGCACCAACGCCTGCCGCTGGGAATATAACGTTCAGGAAGGCAAAGAGGATGACATCGGTAACATCGTGCACAAACACGAGCCGATCCCGGTCACCAACGTTGAGCCAACGCTGGGTATCGGCGCGCCTACCGACAGCGTGTTTATGATCGAAGAAGCCAAACGTCCGGGCGAGTACATGACCGCCTTTGAAGACGAGCACGGCACCTACATCATGAACTCCAAAGATCTGCGCGCCGTCGCGCACGTGGAGCGTCTGACCCAGATGGGCGTGCACTCCCTGAAAATCGAAGGCCGCACCAAGTCTTACTACTACTGCGCCCGTACCGCGCAGGTGTATCGCAAAGCCATCGACGACGCCGCCGCGGGTAAACCGTTCGATACCAGCCTGCTGGAAACGCTGGAAGGTCTGGCGCATCGCGGCTATACCGAAGGCTTCCTGCGTCGTCACACCCACGACGACTACCAGAACTACGAGCATGGCTATTCCATTTCTGAACGCCAGCAGTTTGTAGGTGACTTCACCGGTGAACGTAAAGGTCCCCTGGCCGCCGTCGCCGTAAAAAACAAATTCACAAAAGGCGACAGCCTGGAGCTGATGACGCCGCAGGGCAACATGAACTTCCGTCTTGAGCACCTGGAAAACAAAAAAGGTGAAGCGATTGAGGTCGCACCTGGCGATGGCCATGTGGTCTGGCTGCCGGTTCCTGAAGAGGTGGAGCTGGAGTTTGCACTGCTGATGCGTAATTTTGAAGGTGAAAACACCCGAAATCCACACAGCAAATAGTCAATCAACGGGATTTTTTCACGCTGGGATAATTCTTAGAATCGGATCACATACCGCTTCGTTCAATACGGGTATTATCCCCCCGCTGAAAAACATAACCCATAAATGCTAGCTGTACCAGGAACCACCTCCTTAGCCTGCGTAATCTCCCTTACGCGGGCTTATTTTTTGCCTTTCATCCTGTTCTTACCCGCTTTTTCCTTCTCTGGGATACACTCTTTTTATAGTAAAAAAAGGGAGCAACCCGGATGGCAACCTATCCAGACAGTTTATTAATTCTCAATGGCAAAAGTGCAGGCAACGATTTGTTGCGCCAGGCGATTACCGAATTGCGTGAAGATGGTGCACGCATTCACGTGAGGGTGACTTTTGAAAAAGGCGATGCGGCACGTTATATCGACGAAGGCATCAGGTTAGGCGCTGAGACCATCATTTCCGGCGGCGGCGACGGAACAATCAACGAGATCGCTGGCGCGCTTATTGACCTCAACACAGCACATCGCCCGGTGATGGGCATTTTACCGCTCGGTACCGCCAATGATTTTGCCACCAGCGCAGGCATACCTGAGGATTTAGGGAAAGCGCTGCAACTGGCTATCCTCGGAAAAGCGACCGCCGTTGATATTGCACAGGTGAATGAAAGGACCTGCTTTATCAATATGGCGACGGGGGGCTTCGGTACGCGGATCACCAGCGAAACGCCAGAAAAACTGAAAGCCGCGCTGGGTGGCGTCTCGTATCTCATTCACGGCCTGATGCGCATGGACACCCTCAAGCCCGACAGCTGTGAAATCCTCGGTGAAAACTTCCACTGGCAGGGCGACGCGCTGGTGATTGGTATCGGCAATGGGCGTCAGGCAGGCGGCGGACAGCAGCTTTGCCCGGAAGCGCTGATTAATGACGGTCAGCTACAGCTGCGCATTTTTACCGGCGACGGGCTGCTGCCTGCGCTGTTTACGACGCTGACGCAGCCAGAGGAGAGCCCGAATATTATCGACGGCAAATCCGCGTGGTTTGAAGTGATCGCCCCACACGGCATGACCTTTAACCTCGACGGGGAGCCGCTCAGCGGTGAGCGGTTCCGCATCGAAGTGTTACCCGGCGCGTTGGAGTGCCGGTTGCCGCCGGACTGCGTGCTGTTGCGCTGATGTTTTACAGAGTGCGCGATAATGGCCTCTCCCACCGGGAGAGGGATCCCCACAAATTAATGCGAGCAGTGAACCATCCCTCGCCCCTTTGGGGAGAGGGTTAGGGTGAGGGGCACATACGGCGGTAGTGGTCATTCCGTTCACGTTATGTTCCTTGCTACTCTGTAAGCATATGACCGGTGAACGTGCCAGGGCGGCTCAATCGCCACCGCCCTGGCGACCCGGGCTCCCGGCGGTAAATCGCCGCTTCGCGGTGCCCTCAGCTTATTCCTTCAGGCTATCGGGTCGGGCATGAGCCTGCATCCATGCAGGCCACGCCCTCTCGGCGCATCCCTGCGCCTCGCCCCGGCCTTACGGAAACGCTTCGGCGATTTACAGCCGGACCAGGACGTCGCTGCAAGCCATCGTTCATTCTGAAAGTCGCTTTATTGCTTCAGCTTAAAAATTACTGGTGATCCCTCAGCCCACCGGGAGAGGGATACGGTGGCGTCAGGCAATGGTGACTTTACTGTCCAGATAGACATCCTGAACCGCATTAATCAGCTTCACGCCGTCGGCCATGGATTTTTTGAACGCCTTACGGCCAAGGATCAGCCCCATACCACCGGCGCGTTTGTTAATCACCGCCGTGCGCACCGCGTCGGTCAGGTCGGTTTCACCGCCTGCCGCACCGCCGGAGTTAATCAGCCCGGCGCGGCCCATATAGCAGTTCGCCAGCTGGTAGCGCACCAGGTCGATCGGGTTGTCGCTGGTCAGCTTGCTGTAAACACGGTCGTCGGTGTAACCGAAGTTCACCGCTTTATAGCCACCGTTATTCTCGGCCATTTTCTGTTTCACAATGTCCGCGCCGATGGTCGCCGCCAGGTGGTTTGCCTGACCGGTCAGATCCGCTGAAACATGGTAATCCACGCCATCTTTCTTGAACGATGCGTTGCGCAGATAAGCCCACAGCACGGTCACCATGCCCAGCTCGTGGGCACGTTCAAACGCCGCGGAGATCTCTTCTATCTGACGGCGCGACTGTTCAGAGCCAAAATAGATCGTCGCCCCAACCGCCACCGCACCCATGTTGAACGCCTGTTCGACGCTGGCATACAGCGTCTGGTCATATTCGGTCGGGTAGCTCAGGGTTTCGTTGTGATTCAGTTTGACGAGGAACGGAATGCGGTGGGCATAGCGACGCGACACGGACGCCAGCACGCCATAGGTAGAGGCCACGCAGTTACAGCCCGCCTCAATCGCCAGCTCAACAATGTTTTTCGGGTCAAAATAGAGCGGGTTAGCCGCAAACGACGCCCCCGCCGAGTGCTCCACGCCCTGGTCCACAGGCAGAATGGAGAGATACCCGGTCCCACCCAGACGGCCAGTATTGTAAAGCGTCTGCATATTTCGTAGTACGGCAGGCGGACGGTTGTTGTCGACCATGACGCGGTCTACGTAATCATGGCCAGGCAGATAAAGCTGGTCGGCTGGAATGGTCATACAACGATGCTGTAAAAGGCTGTCGGCGTCTTTGCCAAGCAGCTGCGCAATATCAGTCATAGTGATGCTCCCGTAAGTCCGACAGGGTGTCGGAGCGTGTGATCCAAGCCCACGTTTTTGCAGGCAGAATAAGCCTGGTACCGACTTAACCTATTTTCCACCATTTGCAACTTTTTTAAGCACAATCTGCTGGCTCGTTTCGTGTACAACATTTTTGTTACACTGATCAAACAATCGCCTTAAAGGTATTTAAAAGGTATTATCACATGGTATGTTACAAGCGTACCTCTGACATGCAGGATTAAAAAATGAAAACGAAAGTCCAACTGTCATTCATGATGTTCGTTGAATGGTTTATCTGGGGCGCATGGTTTGTGCCACTGTGGCTGTGGTTGAGTAAGAGCGGGTTTACCGCCGGCGAAATCGGCTGGTCGTATGCCTGTACCGCAATAGCCGCGATCCTCTCTCCCATCCTGGTCGGCTCGCTGACGGACCGTTTCTTCGCCGCCCAGAAAGTGCTGGCCGTGCTGATGTTCGCAGGCGCGATTCTGATGTACTTCGCGGCGCAGCAAACCCAGTTCAGCACCTTCTTCCCGCTGCTGCTGGCTTACTCCCTGACCTATATGCCGACCATCGCGCTGACCAATAGTATCGCCTTCGCGAACGTCGATGATGTGGAGGCTGATTTCCCGCGCATCCGCGTGATGGGCACCATCGGCTGGATCGCCTCTGGCCTGGCGTGCGGCTTCCTGCCGCAGATGATGGGCTATAGCGACATCTCTGACACCAATATTCCGCTGCTGATGACCGCTGCCAGCTCCCTTCTGCTTGGCGTCTTCGCGCTGTTCCTGCCGAATACCCCGCCGAAGAGCACCGGCAAGCTGGATTTCAAAGTGATGCTGGGGCTGGATGCGCTGATCCTGCTGCGCGATAAAAACTTCCTGGTGTTCTTCTTCTGCTCGTTCCTGTTTGCCATGCCGCTGGCCTTCTACTACATCTTTGCCAACGGCTATCTCACCGAAGTGGGGATGAAAAACGCCACCGGCTGGATGACCCTCGGCCAGTTCTCTGAAATCTTCTTTATGCTCGCCCTGCCGTTCTTTACCAAACGCTTTGGTATTAAGAAGGTCTTGCTGCTGGGCCTGATCACCGCCGCCATTCGCTACGGCTTCTTTGTTTACGGCGGCGCCGAGCAATACTTCACCTACGCCCTGCTGTTCCTCGGCATTCTGCTGCACGGCGTGAGCTATGACTTCTATTACGTCACCGCGTACATCTACGTGGATAAAAAAGCGCCCGTGCATATGCGCAACGCGGCGCAGGGCTTGATCACGCTGTGCTGTCAGGGCTTTGGTAGCCTGCTGGGTTACCGTCTCGGCGGCGTGATGATGGAAAAAATGTTCGCATATAAAGAGCCGGTGAATGGGCTGACCTTCAACTGGGCCGGAATGTGGACGTTTGGTGCAATCATGATTGTGGTGATTGCCGTGCTGTTTATGCTGTTTTTCCGCGAATCGGATAAAGAGATCACCGCAATTGAGGTGGTTGATGGCGATACCGCGCTGACACGAGGGGAAGTTAAATGAAACAAGACCGTATTCTCGGTGCTCTTTACGGGCAGGCGTTAGGGGATGCGATGGGGATGCCGTCGGAGCTGTGGCCGCGCAAGCGGGTGAAAGCGCACTTCGGCTGGATCGACCGTTTCTTACCCGGCCCGGCTGAGAATAATGCCGCCTGCTACTTTAAACAGGCCGAATTTACGGATGATACGTCGATGGCGCTGTGCCTGGCCGATGCGATTATCGAATGCGACGGGGAGATTAATCCTGACGTTATCGGTAAGCATATTCTGGACTGGGCGCTGGATTTCGACGCGTTCAATAAGAATGTGCTCGGCCCGACCTCCAAAATTGCCCTGAACGCCATCCGTGACGGCAAACCGGTGAGCGAGCTGGAAAACAACGGCGTCACCAACGGGGCGGCGATGCGCGCCTCTCCGCTAGGCTGTCTGCTGCCAGCCACGCGTCTGGCCCACTTTGTGGAACAGGTTGCGTTAGCCTCCAGCCCGACCCATAAATCGGATCTCGCCATCGCCGGTGCGGTGGTGATCGCGTGGGCGGTTTCACGCGCGATCGACGGCGAGCGCTGGCAGAACATCGCTGATGCCCTGCCGGGCATTGCCCGCGCGGCGCAGGAGGCGAACACAACCACCTTCAGCGCATCGCTTTCCGCCCGGATTGAACTGGCCCTGAAAACCGTGCGCGAAGCCAACGGTACGGAATCCGCCAGCGAGCAGGTCTATCAGCTTATTGGCGCGGGAACGAGCACCCTTGAGTCCGTTCCGGCGGCGATTGCGATGGTCGAACTGGCAGGCACCGATCCAAACCGCTGCGCGGTGTTATGCGCCAACCTGGGCGGTGATACTGACACTATCGGCGCGATGGCAACGGCCATTTGCGGTGCGCTGCACGGTGTACAGGCCATTGATCCGGCGCTAAAAAACGAACTTGATGCCGTAAACCGGCTTGATTTCGGCCTCTACTGCGAAAAACTGCTGCACTTCCGGGAGCAAAGGGAGGGGGTATGAGTGCTTTTGCCCGCCGTCTCGAAACCCTTCACGCCACGCGACCCGTAACGGTGCTTGGCGCGGCGGTCATCGACGTGATTGCCGACGCCTACGCCCTGCCCTGGCGCGGATGTGATATCGAGCTGAAGCAACAGGGAGTGAATATTGGCGGCTGCGCGCTGAATATCGCCATCGCCCTGAAGCGGCTCGGCATTGCAGCGCAAAATGCCCTTCCCGTCGGTCACGGGGTGTGGGCCGATATTATCCGTAACGCCATGGCGAAGCAGGATCTGCACAGCGCCGTGGAAGCGGAAACGGGCGATAACGGCTGGTGTCTGGCGCTGGTGGAGCCTGACGGTGAACGGACCTTTATGTCGTTTAGCGGCGTGGAGAACCAGTGGCAGCAGCGCTGGCTGGACGGGTTAAGCATACCGGCCGGGAGCCTGATCTCGTTGTCCGGCTACCAGCTGGCGTCCCCCAGCGGTGAGTTGCTGACGGCCTGGCTGGAAAACCTTCAGGATGTGACGCTCTTTATCGATTTCGGTCCGCGTATCGCAGATATTCCCGACCCGCTAATGGCGCGGATCATGGCCTGTAAACCGATTGTCTCGCTCAATCGTCAGGAGGCGGAACTTGCCGCCGAATGGCTTGGCGTGAACGTGGAACAGCTCGGCACACAGTGGCAGCAACGGTTTGGCGCTGCGCTGATCGTGCGCCATGATAAAGACGGGGCGATCTGGTATGACGGCGATGCTTCCGGACACGTTCCGGCGTTCCCGGCTACCGTGGTCGATACCATCGGCGCGGGTGACAGCCATGCGGGAGGTACCCTTGCCGGGCTGGCCGCGGGATGGTCACTGCCAGAGGCGGTGCAGCTTGGCAATGCCGTAGCCGCCTGGGTAGTCAGCCATCGCGGTGGCGACTGCGCCCCCACGCGCGAGGCCCTACTCCTCGCACACAAAGACGTATAGGTCGCTGCGGCAGTAGCTGATGCTGTACTCAATTGGCCGGTGCTGTTGATCGAGCGCGACTTGCTTGATCACCAGCACCGGTATCTTATCGTCCATCTTTATGTGCGTCTGAAACTCGCTGTCCGGCATCCGGGCGCTGACGCGGGAACGGGTGCGCTGCGGAAAGATATTCTGGCTGCGGAAGTAATCATAAAGCGAGACGCCGATGTCGTCCGGGTTGGGGATTAACCCTACCGGTACCCAGGACTCCTCTATTGATACCGCATCGTCATCCACGTAGCGGATGCGCTTAAGCAGAAAGACATCGCTGTCCGGCGCAAGGGAAAGGTGGCGGGCGATCTCTTCCGGGCACTTCACGACGCGTTTATTGACCCACAGCGTGTTGGGCGTTTTGCCACGCAGCACCACCTGCTGAGAAAACCCGCGCGCCTCTTTTAACGAATATTCAAAGATATTGTTGATTTGCGTACCGTATCCACGCGCGCGGGTGACAACACCGGCCTCTTCCAGCGCCTGCATTGCTTTACGCACCGTAATGCGCGACACACCGGCCAGCTGGCTCAGATCGCGCTCGCCAGGTAAAATATTACCGTGCGCGAGCACGCCGCTGCGTACCGCGTTTTTAACCGTTTCGGCAAATTTCAGATACAACGGCGTGTTGTCCGGTGCGGCAATTCGTTCCTTGAGTTGAGCAATTAACCGGGTATGCGCTTGTTCCATCTCTGTTTTTCTCTGGCATAAGGTTTTATGCCAGTATACGGCTTACCACCATGCATGAAAATGGTGAACCGGCCCAATACCGTGACCCACTTCCAGAGAATCGGCTTTTGCCAGCGCGCCGGAGAGCCAGATCTTCGCCTCCTGTACCGTCTCCGCCCAGCTAGCGTGACGGGGACGCAGCGCCGCTAGCGCCGCCGAGAGCGTGCAGCCCGTGCCGTGGGTGTTTTTGGTTTGTACGCGCGGGGCGGTGAAACGTTGCGCGCCATCGCGGGTGAAAAGCCAGTCCGGGCTTTCGGCATCATCAAGATGACCGCCTTTCATCAGCACCGCGCTGCATCCCATCGCCAGCAGCGCATTGCCCTGCTCTTTCATCTCACGTTCGTTTTGCGCGTGTGGCGCATCCAGCAGCGCGGCGGCTTCAGGCAGGTTTGGCGTGATCAGCGCCACCTGCGGCAGCAGCTTTTTACGCAGCGTGTCAATGGCAGAGGCGGAGAGCAGCGGATCGCCACTTTTGGCCAGCATCACGGTATCGAGCACCACGTTTTTTATCCGGTAATGTTTGAGACGTTCAGCAACCGCTTCAACAATGTCCGCCTCTGCGAGCATGCCGATTTTGGTGGTGTCGATACGTACATCGCTGAATACCGAATCCAGCTGTGCGGCGACAAAATCCGGCTCAATGCGATACACCGACTGTACCCCGCGCGTGTTTTGCGCCACCAGCGCGGTGATAACCGAGCAGCCGTAAGCGCCGAGCGCAGAGAAGGTTTTCAGGTCTGCCTGGATCCCCGCGCCACCGCTGGGATCGGTTCCCGCAATAGTCAGGGCGTTAATGCGTGTCATACCTGCTCCTCCAGCGCGTAAAGCGCATCCAGAAACGCCGGGGCAAAGCTGCCGGGGCCACGACTATGAGACAGCGCAACTGACCCTGCACGTTTCATAAAGCCGCAGGCTGCCGTTGCGTTATCAAGCCTGTCGCCAGGCAGCGAGCAGCAGGCGGCGACAACCGCCGAGAGCGCACAGCCTGTCCCCACCACGCGGGTCATCAGCGGGTCGCCACCCGCGACCCTACGGGTTCGCTGGCCGTCGGTGATGTGATCCACTTCCCCTGTGACGACAACAACGGCGTGTGTCTTGCGGGCCAGCGCCTGCGCAGCGCTCAACGCGCTCGCCGCCGTATCGGTGGAATCAACCCCACGCCCGCCCGCACTCATACCGGCAAGGGCGAGGATTTCGGAGGCGTTTCCACGAATGGCCGCAGGTTTAAGGGATAATAGTTGCTGGCAAAAGCGGGTGCGGAACGCCAGGGCGCCAACCGCGACCGGATCCAGAACCCAGGGCGTGCCCGCGCCTACTGCGCTCTCAATGGCCCGACGCATCGACTGGGCGCGCGGCGCGGTGAGTGTACCCACGTTGATGAGCAGCGCATCGGCAAGTGCGGCAAACTGTTCCGCTTCCTCGGCTTCGATCACCATTGCCGGGGAAGCCCCCAGCGCGAGCAGAACGTTAGCGGTGAAGGTCTGCACGACATCGTTCGTCATACAGTGCGTGAGCGGAGAACGGGTTCGGAATTGATGTAAAACGTGTGAGTCGAGCTGGTCAGGCTGCATGGTTTCGCTCCTGCCGTACGTGAAGAAGCGATGACCGGGTAGGCATCTGACTTCCCTACGCTGGCATTATCCAGATCAGGTAATACGGGTATTTCTCAGCCTTCACAAAGAAGGGCACCCCGAGTCAAATAAAACAAAATCAAAAGCTTGCGATTAACGTCCCGTTAATCCCTGTTCTGGATCATGCCAGCGGGAAGCCAAAGACTCAACCCTAAAAAATCCTCTGTGTCCCAGTTTGTGTCTCACGTTGTGACCCACAGATAAATGGCAGGCACAAAAAAACCGCCCATAAGGCGGCTTAAGTAAATTATTCAGTCGTGAAGATTTAAATGAAATCTATTTTCTGCATACGCTTTCTTCATGCAGTCGAAGTGCTTTTGCCAATTCCAATTGGAATGCAAAGGAAAGACGGGAACGGCTGATCTTGATACCGTCGATAATGATGTATGTAGGGTAAACAGTGACCATGCGGCCCAAGTATTGGAAGTGTTTAGGGTGGTTTGCTTTATCGTTATTCATTGTGTGCCATCCGTCTGGGTGGGGGTAATCCCGGTAACGGATGATTGATCTAAAATCGATCAAAATCAATAACTTAACAGATCACCAAATCCAGGGGGTGTACATTGGCAAGCCTCCCTCAGCCTAACTTATACACGAACAGAAAATAGGGGCGGATTCCTTCCAGTTGGGTGGGAAAATATCCGGGAGTTTGGATATTGTTGCTAGGCCCCTCGATCTGAGGCCCCGGGTGATGAGAGTATTTTCGCCAAATATCTGGGGGCACTCCCTACCGGATGGCCTGCATTCTGGTCAAACATTGTCCAACCTTCCGCTCTTACAGTGCGCTCGCTCAGATAACCCTTTATTCTCAATTACTTAATAACAACACAATACCATTCTGTCCTTTTACCCTGTGGACCAGTGGCCCAACCGGGCCACCCCGGAGGCGTCCGCCTCCCCTGTGCGCCTGTGACGCGTTATTTTGTGGCAAGCAATACAAAACCACAGGGTTAAGAGTGGTAGCGCCACAGGCGCATACAGAGAGCGGGCCTACAGAGGCCCTTTGAGGGGCGAAGGCTTTCGCCCCGTTTGGTATTGAGAGCGACTATCACTTACAAATGATATTAATTCTCATATGGCAAATAAAAAAGCTGGGGATTTTTTTGAGAGTAAATTGAAAATTTGCTAGGCAACACTATAAAGAAACAATAATTAATTACCAACAAATACAAGACCTTAAATACACCAAGGGAGTCAAATAACCTTGCGCGTAATGTGGTAATAGTACATTAGGCAACCATCTTTTATCCACTTAAATAACCCATTACCTCCCCTACCGGGTCATTACTCTGCCATTAAACGCGATTAAACCCGATTTAATTAACTAAAAAGACACATCTTAAAATTAATAATTTTTGTCGTTTACAAGCTCCTGTTTTTGATCAAGAATTGATCAAAGTTAGGATCTGGAGGGTACAGAATGAATTTCGTAGAGGGCTGTAAATCAGTTCAGGAAGTTAAAGCGGTAGCGGTGGAGCTACTCAAACAAGGCAAGGGGCTGACGCTTTACCGTGACGCCTGGTTGCTGGGTTATGAATTAATGCTGAGGGTGTCGGATCTGCGCTCTATCCGTTATGACGACATCAAAGGCGATCACCTTGTCCTGTCCCAACAGAAAACGGGTGAATCTGTCCGTGTGAGGCTCACCGATACCGCTAAACGCATCATAGCGGCCCGGAGAGAGGCGAACCCTGATCATGTATACCTCTTACAGTTGGACAGCCACAGGAGCAAGGGAAAGCCTGTGAGCCGCTCCAAATTGCATGAGGAAATTAGCTACGCCGGGGAAAAGCTGGGGCTGAATCTTTCGACCCACAGCATGAGGAAGAGTAAACCAACTATCGGATATGACAATGGGGAGGATATAGCCGTAATCAGTAAGGCATTGGGGCACAAATCGTTATCCAGTACGCTCCATTACATTGGGGCCACACAACGCAAAGTAGATGATTTCAGTAATAAATATTCAATAGAAGATCTGTTATGAAAAGCCTGGATATTAGGAATTATAAAAGAGAAAAGGCTCCCACTAGGGGAGCCTTTTTTGTATGGGCGGTTAGTTCGGCCCGCCCTGCATCAGCATGTTGAAAGCCTGCTGGTTGTTGGTCTCAACTTCAGAGCGGACCAGATCCCTAACCTGCCCATCCTGCACTTTCACATTGACGTTCACGTTAAGCGGCTGGTTTAGCCACGCTGGCGGCGTCATCAGTGGATTACCTGCCATATCAACTTTAAGCTGTGGCGCTGTAATCGTCGGCGCAGGAGGAACATAACCCGGATTGGAGTAAGAGCTTACCCACCCTGTTTTATCTGTTGGTTTGGCAAAGTCTGGATTAGTCGGAAGGTCTGGGCTGTGGATGAAATCCCACAGTTTACCCAGCGGGCTATCTTTCTTCAGATTGCCTCCGGCGGTGGTGTCCTGTCCATACATGGCGTCGTTAGCGTCCATGACTTTATCCCAGGCATAATCCCCACCTACCGAACCGATCGCAATGCCCCAGCCAACAGGACCGCCAGAGAGAGCCGCCGCGCCGCCTACCTTGCCAACTATCGGACCCCGGCCCGGTTTGTTTGGCTTGTCTTTACCTTCCCCACCAGATCCGCCAGTTGTAGCGGCTTCAATGCCACCAATAGCGGCGATCCCTTTCATGACCCCCAGCAATTTGGTTAGCGGGTTGAGCATGGTCAACAACCATTTAAAGGCCCCGCCCAACTTCCAGATAGAGCCAGCGAACAGAGCCACCCCGGCGGCGTATGCTGCCATTTCTCCCCAGGATTTAAGCTGCTCACCAGTGATCCCCATCTTAGCGGCGTAATACTCAATAATGCGGAAGGTCAGGATCACAGTGTCGTGCAACTCTGTAAACGCATCTGTGGCACCCTCAACGATTTTCCCGGCGATATGCCCGAACATCTCAAAGGCCCCACCAGAGCCGTTAACAGCGGCGCTGATAGCGTCGAAAGCGCTGGTTAGTGAGTTACCAAAGCCAGAAGTAAAGAAGATATTCATAGCGTTCTGCATACTGGTTTGCAGGCGCTGCCAGCTTGCCCGGTTGGACTTCATAGCCTTATCCAGAGCGCCGCCGTTACGAGCTGCGGCTTTCATCTGTTTAGCCACTTCCGGGAGGATGTCCTTAGAGAACAGCTTCCCTTGTTGCATCAGGTCAAACAGATCCTTTTCTGTAAGGTTGGTTGTCCCTTTCATCTGGTTGAGAGCCTTAACGAACAGACCCACAGCGCCCGGGAGAGCCTCAGCAAGCTGGCCTTTGAGTTCTTCACTCATGACCGTTCCCTTAGACATCATTTGGTTCAAACTTTTCAAAGCGCGGCTTTGTGATTCAGCGTCTGCACCAGTAACAAGGCCCCATTCACTGGCACCCTCAAAGATGGATCGCATCTGGTCTTTAGGGAGTTTGTCACCAACAGCGGCGGCAAACTGGGTGTAATCCTTTGAGGTCTTCAGGAGGTCCAGCCCCAAACGGTTGGATTGATCACGGAGATAATCAAACTCTTTAGCGGCCTTATCTGTGGAACCGGTGATCGCTGTTAGACCAGAAAGCGCGGATTCAAAATCCTGTCCGGTGGTCATGATCTTACCGGAGAGCGCCACAGTTGCGGCAATGGTGATCGTCCCGCCTGCACCCTCGATCATGGAGGTATCCAGTTTGTTAACTTTGGCGGTTACTGGAATTGTGGCTCCCCTCATGCCTACCCGGCCTTGTTGGCGCATGGTTTGCTGAAGTTTTGACACACGGGCGTTATATTCCTGCAATGCCATAGCCCCGGCGTGATACTGGCGCGTAAGCTGTCCAAACTCCTGGAGGTGTCCAGCACGTTGGGCCGGGGTCACGTTGGCGTTAGCGGCTGAAGTGCTGAAGCGGATAGCTTTAGCGCGGATTGTCTGGATCTTACGCTCCGCTGCGATCTGTGCTTTGGCTGCTTTGGCCTCTGCTGCTGCTTTGGCTTTAGCTTCTGCCAGTGCTGCTTTTGCGGCGGCGTCCTGCTGTTTCCGGCGGATCTTGGTGTAGGCGTTTTCCTCAAACTTGAGGCGTAGCGGTTTCATCTTGGACGCTACTTTGTCCCACTCTTTCCCCACCTGTTTGATACGGTCAACCGTCTTTTTGTAGCTTGCCCCATCTACCGTAAAACGGGTCTTGTTTACTGTAGACGTAATGATCACGTTTCCACCCGCCATTATTCATCCCCTTCCAGTTTGGTGGCCTTCAGGGTGCGCCCTGCTGCCTTGTTAATGATTACCCGGCGTTTACCTGCTGGCAGGTCTGCGGATTTGGTCAGGAGAGAGACCGGGCGACCGTTGGCGCTGAATCCCTGATCCTTGTGACACAGAGCAATTCCCCGGCTCTTAATGGCGCGGCCCTTCTGGGCGCTGTCTGCGGCAGTGGTGGAGGCTTCCAACTGGGTGGCGTACAGAGCGATAGCCTCATCCAGTGACAGATCGGCCTGTGCCTTGCGGAGTTCGTTCTGTTTGGTTGCCTCTTGGGCTTCCCGTTGGCGTTGTTCTGCCTTCTGAATTTCCAACTGATTGAGGAGGTTCTTAAATGCTTCCATGTGAGAGGGTCCTTATCTGGCGAGGTGACAAAAGAGAAAATAGAGATTTACAAGGGCGTAGATAATCCACAGGAACCAACGCCCAAAAGGGAGAAGTAAATATTGCAATGGGGTTAGTAGGTCCGACTGCGGGCAGGGGTGGTTATGCGGCTCTTTTGGAGGAGATGATCAAGGGGCGGAGTTCCTTCCGTCCTGCGCTGATAATCTTGCGGACTCTGGTCATGCTGGTCCCCAACTTGTAAACCGGGTTAGCCACATATCGAGGGGCGCGTAAGTTAGCCAAAACCTGATCATATGGAAGCATCTGCTCCACAAGGTAGTGGACGGGGGTCACCTGGGAGAGAGTCTCCACAGTCTTGATATTAATCCCCAACATCTCACCTATCATCTGATCCGGGAGGCCGTCCTGGTTCATCTGCTGAATCATCACAACCTTTTCCGGTAGTGTCAGGGGCACCTTTTGATATTTCACGGGGTTGTATTCCCGTTTCATCTTCAGGGCATACGCAAGGGACACCTTGAAAGCTGCACAGATCGCCTTAGCACTATGCCCCATCACACAGGCCCGCCTGATTTGGACAATCTGATCCGTTGTTAGCTTCTTTTCATCCATCGGGGGGCGTGGCTTGCTGGTAGCCAGCTTGTCAGAGAGAGCGGCAATCATCGCTTCCTCTTCAGGGGTTAGGGCTTTTACTTCAGTTGTGATAATGCTCAAAAGGAATCTCCATAAAAATTATTGACTTCACACGGTGGATTTGACATTATTCGGATAATTGGGTATTTTAAGTTAAATTTTACCAAATCAAAAAGCTGGGTCTAAATCCCACTCTCTCGACGGCTCCTTGACTTCGCCTCTTGGGTATGGCGTCGCCGCTGGCACCCCCACAGGAACCACTTCCCCCGGTTGGGGATCAGCTTGCTCCACCGTTTCCACCCTCTCACTGTAGACCGTCATCAATGTGATCGGCGCGGCAGGTCCTGGCGTTGCTGGCACAATCTCAGGCGCTTCTACAGGCTCCGCTGTGTGGTTGGACTCCTGCACCTCTTCCCGCTCCGCAGTGGCCCGCTGTGGACGTGTGGCGGACGGCTTAGGCGTAGGCGCTGCTTCTTCCGTGTTAGCTTCGACAATAGGCAGGCATACCAACAGATCCACATCATGCGGGCCACGTCCGACACACTCGATCAGACCTGCCTTTTTCAAAGCGCCGATCACGTTGCGTGCCGTTCTCAGTGAGCACATGAGAAAATCAGCTAATTCCGCCTGACCAAAAGCGGACGGCATCCCCTGCTTAATGTGACCGTTAGCCATACGCTGATCACGGTTGAATGAAGCGATCAAGTCGTATGTCAGAACCATCTCTAAAGAGACTTTTACGCCGTTGTACGTTTTCAAGCGGCGCAAGGTTCGGGACGTTTTCACAAAGTCTTTGGAGTAGAGTTTATTTAGAAATTCGGTCATTGTGGGAATCCTTAACAGAATCGGAATTAACGGTTTTCAAAAACTGGCTGACTGCTTTCTTAACAATGGTGTGAACGCTGCCATGTTCACGGGTGGAGGCCAACGCGAAAAGCTGCTCCATCACATAGGGATCGAAGCTGATCCCCAACTCTTTATTTTTACTCACAGGCAAATCTCCTTTAATTCTGCGATGTCTTCAGCGGTGAGGTTAAGGCCGAACCAATCACCCCACCATGACGCCGGGGCGGTGATCGCCGGGTTGCCAATAGTCACCATTCTGGACGGCGGTAGCTGCGTCAACATTTCGTAAATGTCATCGTACAGGGTGGGGTCCAACTGGTTGATCGTCTGCTGTGCATACGCTGACAACACAGGGGAATCACTTAGATCTGCATAAGGCTGATATTCGCTCATTGTTTCCTCTCCAAAAAGTAAATGAATAATTAGTGAACGATAACGGGCAACTCTCCGGTGATACGCTCAAACTGATCCGCCGCTTGCAGCATGATAAAGGCCATCACTTCGTCGTATTCCATCGGGACGCCTTTAGCCTCAAAGAGAGATCGGAACGCGAGCACAACACTTGCTTGCAAGTCTGTAGACTTGCAAGCGAACAGCGCAACGGCTGCTTTAAGCTCTAATGCTTTCTCTGCGTCCATCTCTGTAATTTTCCCGGCGAGGCGCTGAGACTGACGTAATACGGCAGAGGCGCGATTACTGGTCATCCCCAGGGCTTGGGTAATCGCTTCAACTTCTTTCATCCGGCCTTGTGCTTTAAAACGGCTCCGGTACTGCTCCAGAGTCCGGCGTGTAATGTCACGCTGATCAATGCGGTTCACCATGTCGTTAACATCAGTGTAAGAATTTTGTGTACTCATGCTTGCAACGCTCCTTTTAATGTGTGATACTATGATGGGAAATTACACCAACAATGATGACAAGTCATCACATAGAATATTTTACACCATAAATCAAGAAATATCAACAATTTTGTTGATTTATGTATACTCTGTCACAGATAGCTCTGTAAAGCTCTCAGGGAGCCGGAGGGCGTTGGTACGGTGTTTCCTTGTCTACGTAGGATAGAGCGCCACAGCGGCGCGTTTAGGTGGGTTCTTGTGGGTTGTGGTTCTGCACGCTGTGCGGCACTGTGTACCGGGCCGGGCACCGCCGCCCAGATGTCACGGTTTCCCAAAGGCAGAAAAGAAACTCGCTGGAGCGAGTTCTGTTTCTGCTATTCCCAAAGAGTCGAACCTGTGGAAGGTTCTCTCCCAAGATACGGGAACAGGGTTCCCTGTCTCAAGAGTCTGATCTCTTGATTGTTCAATCAATAACAATACTCACACTCTCTAGGTCTTGACCTGGCCCTCAAGGGCGCAAGCCCTCTTATCAGAAGGTGTGTTAACAAGGGTTCATCTTGTTAATCTTATAGTAGGCAGATTTTGCCTGACTTCGGATATTAGCTTAGGCAGATTTTGCCTAAGCTGCCCCACCGGGTCCATATTGACCCCGGATCAATCTCCTGATCAGTACGTCAATCTGACATACCCCGGAAAATATTTCCGCCCGGAAGAATCTTCCTCCCCGGGAGTGAGCCTCATCAGGCGAGACTCCACACTGTGGGAAAACAGGCCAACGGCCTAAAACCTGGTAAGCCCGGAGGGGCGAGAAGGTTTTAAGATCATATAATAACCAATGAAATAATTAATTGTATAAACAATTGATTATTGAATGAAGTTATTATATTAAATCAATAAGACCATAGCCCGGAGGGCGAGCGTAGCGAGGTCTTATATATCTATTATTGTTTAGTGTGCCTTTCAGGGCTACATGGTCATGTTGTCAAAGAGCCGACACGTAAACCCACAATCTACCCACACCAATTAATAAAATTGATTTGCCTCTCTTCCCAATATGTGGGGAAGTCACGCCATATCACAAACCCAATAAGAATGCAATTAATATTTTTTGATAATCATTCTCATTCATGATAACATAGTATTCATGGTGTGGGATGTGGTGAGTATGTCTAATCGAGATCTGGAAATCGCCGTTTTGCAGCTTACCGCCTCACAACATTACAGAACGTAGGTTTTAGCCAACCTGTTGGGGTCTGTAGAGAGCCGGGCGGACTTCTCCCCCGCCCCGGCCCTCACCCAAAGCATTCTTCACCTCCACTTGCCAGAATGCTTTGTGTGCGGTCCTCTCCTCAAGTTCCGCCAGTTGATGACACTCCTACGATTCAAAACGCCTCTAATCATAGGGCTTGCTCCACAGGCCCTATTCTTAAGCGTCGCTAACTGCGGCTCTTTAGAATACAAGCGAATCTCCGTCGATTGTAAGCGACCCTCCACGGGGTCCACAGTTGGGCCGGGGGTGGTTCCCCAGTTGCAACGATAAACTATTGATTTTCTTCGATGGTTTCCGGGCGTATTTCAGGCGTCCGTTTTCCTCTGTGGCTTCTTTGCTGAACCATGAAAGCAAATCATGTAAAGCATTGCGGCTACACAGGAAAACAAGTGATCAGACAGTAAGTTACATTGCCTTCATCCCGGTTTCTCCTTCCGGGTTCTTTTTTGTGGTTATTTGTCCAACGGCTGGCGGTTGCCCCCGTGACGCTGGTGGATGAGTGACCACAAAAAAGAGGTTACACCTCCCCCCACCCTGAGAGGGTGAGAGAGAGCCAGATTAGAAAGGGCGGCATGATGCCGCCCTCTTCTATTTACCCCACGGCCTCCCATCTTCCAACCCATTTTGGCCCGCCGTTCTGGCTGTCCTGATATCCGGTGCAACGCCGGATCACCTGTGGTCTCTCCCACGTCTAAAACCCTCCATAAGGAAAACCTTTATGAAAACTTCTGAGCGCTACCCGGTAACGCAAGGCGACGTAATCGTGAATTACGCCTCCAGCCTGTTTGACCGCACCGAAGTAACCGCCCCAAGCCTCCCGGCTGATGTCTATTGTGGTGACATTCTGGACAGCAAAACTTTTGCCCTGTTCGACTCCGCCGCCGCTGACGCTGGCAAGCCGATCATTAACCTTTCCAATATGTCCGCCGATGGCAAGCCCAAAACGCTGGTTATCGTGGATCGCCATGTTGTGATTACCGATTTTGCTCTACGTGCTAAAGACGCCGCGAGCAAAAAAGCCGCACTGGAAGCGCTGACAGCCTCCGGTGACATTCGCCTGGCAGTTAACGCCGATTACTTCAAAGCATAAGGAAATCACACAATGGCTATTGATTTTAAACAGTTTGAAGCGCTGGATACTGTTACAGCTATTAAAAACATGCCAGCAGGCAATTACCTGATCACTGATCTGGGTATCTTCTCCGGTGTTAACTCCACCACTCCAAACGCTCAAGTTCTGGACATCGTAGAGAGTCAAGTCTCCGAACTGGAACAGGTAGCCCGCTACGGCACCGAAGTTAACTCCATCAAAATGGATAAGCCTCTGTTGCGTGACCAGGAGATCCCACACTACGCCACCGAAGCGGACGTAAAAACCGCTGATTGGCAAGGTCTGATCAGCCCGGCTAACCCGGATCAGGTTGCGGCTATTTCTGAAGTGATCGCGTCTAAAGCTATCCGTATGCGTAACCATCACCTGGAAACGGTTGAAAGTACGCTGGCCCGCGCCCTGTTCAAACAGGAAGCGAAAGCGGCTAAGACAGACGACGGCGACGTAGATTTTAACGCTGTGTTTGGTACTGCCCCGCTGGATTTTGAGCTGGACGGATCAGCAGGCGCTAACGTCTATGCACAGCTTGCGAAGATTCGCCGCATGTTGGTTAAAGAGTACGGCGCGAGCCGATCCTATCTGGATCGCTTCTATTGCTTCTGCTCCCCGGATCTATATGACGTCCTGGCGAGCCACCCGGAAGTAACCAGCCTGATTACCAACAAAGTGGCGGAAGCTGCAAAAGGCGCTCTGATCCCGGTTAACACGGCGGGTTATGACTCCTTCAGCATTGGCAACATTACTTTCATTCTGGCGGACGATGACCGCTACGAAATCGCGGAAGGTTCCGGCCTGTTCGTTCCTAAGTTTAACGGCGCTGACCGTAACCCGTTCAAACTGGTTCACGGCCCGGCTTCCCGCAATCAGGACATTGCCGCGAAAGGCGTGATCAGTCCGTTCTACCAGAAAGTAATGACTGACCGTTACGGCATGGTGACCATTCACCAGGAGGCGAGCTTCATCCCTCTGAACCTGCGCCCGAACTACACGCTGAACGTCAAGCTGAAGTAATGCAGAATGCCCCCGGTCGCGCCCTTTGGGTATCGGCTGGGGTTATCTCATCCGGTTATATTCATTTTTACTTTTACACTGAGGTAACACATGAAAGTTTCAATTAATATCCCCGGCGCTGGTCAAGTCTATGTATCTGGCACGGCGGTAGTAATTAACCGTAAGGCGCTGTGTAAGGAGTTGGGGATCTGTAATATCACACTATGTCGCCTAGAGGGGCTTTGTTGAATAAATAAGATTTCTTGCGAACGACCCTGTAGCTGGCTGGATTT
>OKBG01000057.1_pt1 | contig 62507 bp, 59 predicted proteins | sample 1610361 | NCBI WGS metagenome assembly OKBG01 (sample SAMN04436645, study PRJEB24849) | human gut metagenome | biome: human gut; feature: NICU; material: stool | host: Homo sapiens | place: USA: Saint Louis, MO | collected 2010-03-25
TGCTGTTCACCAACAGCCACACCATCCGCGACGTGATCCTGTTCCCGGCGATGCGTCCGGTGAAATAAGCCGTTAAGACGTAAAAAAAGCCCCGTGCGTTTATCGCCGGGGCTTTTTTATTGCGCCGCGAAGGCGCTGAGTTTTTCGCGCGCGGCGTTCGCTTCCTGCACCATCCACGGACTGAAAGCCCACGGCGTAGCGTCCAGCGCGCGAAATAGCGCGTCCAGCTTCACCCACTGATACTCCATCACTTCTTCGCTGTTGATTGCGAGGGTATTTGTTACGCGGGCGGCATAGACCGGGCAAATTTCGTTTTCAACGATCCCTGACGGGTCGGCTTCACGATAGCGGAACTCCGGGGCAATGGGGGTGATGTCCGTGATTTCGGCGCCGACTTCAAAGCGGCAGCGGCGGATAATCGCCTGCTCTGTCGCTTCATCGGCCTGTGGATGTCCGCAAACGGAGTTCGTCCATACGCCGGGCCAGGCTTTTTTACTTAAGGCGCGCCGGGTGATCAGACATTCTCCGTGAGCGTTAAACAGCCATGAAGAGAAAGCCAGGTGTAGCGGGGTGTGTGACGTGTGCGCGGCGTACTTCTCCTGAGTGCCAATCACCTTTCCCTGGTCATTTACCAAAATAACGTGTTCTTGAATACTCATTGATGCTCCAGTGCCAAAATGCTTAATGGTTCAGCACCATCAGCGGAATTATTATACTGCATTCTTATCCGAACGGTTTGGCCCACAGAGCGGAAAAGGGCATGACCCGCATCAGTTTGGGCTGCTATCATAGTGCGCCATTCACGCTGACCGAGGAGCTGTTTTGTTTGCAGGAAGCCTGACGAGAAACCCGATCATTGCCGTTTTCTGCCTGACGCTGACGCTACTTATAGCGGGATGCTCGGGGAGTAAATCTTCGGATATGGGCAGTTATTCTGGTGCAGTCTATACCGTTAAGCGCGGGGACACGCTCTACCGCATATCCCGTGCCACCGGAACCAGCGTGAAGGAGCTGGCGCGCCTGAATAATATCTCTCCACCGTATACCATTGAGGTTGGACAGAAGCTCAAGGTTAACGGCGGTTCCTCCTCAGGGAAAAAGTCCTCCACGCGTAAAACAGCCAAAGTCACGCCATCCTATCAGGTGCCTAAATCATCCTGGCCGCCGGTCGGTCAGCGCTGCTGGATTTGGCCTGCAAGCGGAAAAGTGGTGGCGCCGTATTCGCTCTCGGAAGGCGGAAACAAAGGTATTGATATCGCTGCCGCGCGCGGCACACCGGTTTACGCTTCCGGGGCCGGGAAGGTGGTCTATGTCGGTAACCAGCTACGTGGATACGGTAACCTGATCATGATTAAGCATGGTGAGGATTACATTACGGCGTATGCGCATAACGACACGATGCTGGTCAATAACGGCCAGAACGTGAAGGCGGGGCAGAAGATTGCGACCATGGGCAGTACCGGGACGGATACGGTGAAGCTGCACTTCCAGATCCGCTATAAGGCCACGGCCATCGATCCGCAGCGCTATCTTCCGGCGCAGGGCAGTAAACCAAAGTGCTAAGTGATTATTTAATCGCCACTTAGTGGGTTAAAGGCTTGTATGAAGAGGCGTAAGGTCTATAATGCCTTACGCACCTCAAAGCGGGCGTAGTTCAATGGTAGAACGAGAGCTTCCCAAGCTCTATACGAGGGTTCGATTCCCTTCGCCCGCTCCAGTTTCTTCTCTTGTGGATAAGCCTTAAAAGCCTTTTCTATCAGCAACTTAAATCGTTACCTATTTTAGTCGCCTATGGGTTCTACCATTGAGATCCACCCTTGGTAACTGTCACGCTAAGTTACATGGTGAGATGACAGTATAACTCAGCGTTATGATCACTCTGACAGTTTGTTGGAGTCGCTACGCTCCGTTTGTTGCTGTATTACCAACCAGGCTTTATGGCTTCTATTATCTGAAATTGGGGAAAAGGGGAAAGGCTGAATATCTCCAGCCTTTGGCTTCATCTTACTTTTTTGAAGATAAGCAGGATCAGAGGGACGCAGACTGCGAAACCGTAAATTGCCGCATCAAAAATACCGTTTGTAGCCTGAGCAAGCGAATCAACAGCTTGGTAATACTCTTTTAATGTAATGGGGTTTTATGTAAGTGTCTGATTTTGTAAGAAAATTTCGAATGCTTGCGAGGCTGCAAACAGTCCGAGAAAGTAACCCAGGCTGACAATACAAATCCCTCCCCAACGGAGAATGGTTTTAGTCCTATTCGTCAACGTCATAAGATCCACCTAATACGCCGCCAAAAGTACCGCTGGAATACTGCGATAATGAATCGCCAGTAGCAGCTGCTTCGGCTGCAATGTGCTGAACATAACCCTTTGGCGACCCTTGGTATCGCGATAAATTGTCCTTGTTGGGATACATTTTTTTAAACTCGCCTGTCATTTCAACAACTGTCATTGATGAGAAGTCAGAATTTTTTGACTCAAGATAACGCTGCAATGAGACAGGGATTGTGAAATCTTCTTCGGATTCGATAGGAATCTGCGTCGTAGTCAATGTGTAGTTGTGCTCGAATACCGTTGAACCAGCAAACTTAATCCCTTCAACAGAGTGAGTGGTACAGTTGTTTCCTGTTACGTCGTACTCATCAATTGTGCGGCCTCTGCGTTGGGTTGTTTCTTTCATTTCCAATGTGCGAATCGCTGTTTCACCCTTGTTCCAAAGATCTTCAAAGAATTGCCTCGTTTTCGTTGGATCAGCATCATCTATTCTAAACGCTCTTGCGCCCATTCGGTACAGCTCTGCTCTGTAGTAAACCCTCGCGTCTTCATCTTGCAGAAAGTTTAAAATTCCATCTCCAGTTAAATTCCCGGGGCCTGTTCTGCCGTAGCGACCATAGGTATAGAGATAAATCGAATTGTCTTGATGTACGGAAACGAAAGCATGTCCTGCGTCTGTGATTTCAGTCCAGAGGTAAACCCCGTTCAATAGCAGGTTATCTTCTGGCTTACAGGTGTCAGCGAAGCTATCATTTTCGGGATCGTCTATCGGGCCGGGGAGAATGGGAAATTCAACAACGTGAGATTGGGCTGTGTCGGCTTTCTCTGCCTCTGTAGAAAATTCGTAAGTGTCATCAATGGAAGGAATAAAACGTGAATTGCAGGGACATGAACTACGGCTGTGCAGTGTACCGGCTACTCTTTTACCATGTATGGTATCACTATCAAGACCGCCGTAGATGCGATAATACCCGGGATGTTTGCCACAGGTTACTTTATGGCTTTCACATGCCATATCTTTATTGAAAAAATGATGGTCGGGGCATCCTTCAATAATCCTACCACCGCAAGCTGTCTTATCACCTCTGAATAAAAAATGACCAATGGCCATTCGTCCTTTTCCTTATTTTGCTTATAAGTCCATGCGGAAAGTGTAGGTTTTTGATGCAGATGAGTAAATGAGCAAACGCAACAAAACCAAAATGTAACTATGGGGGCATTTGAGTTAAGTGATCCTAAAGAAAACTCTTTTGAGAAATCGTCCTGCACATCCTGATCATATCCGATGTAAGACATCGTTGAGAATGGATCTGTCTGTTTCAGAAAATGAGAGATTGTAGTCGTGTAAAAGGTTCTCTTGTCTCGTAACTCTCTTTATAAATCCATCTCATCGATCGCACGGCTAACGACTTACTGGTCTAAATCCAGTCCGTATCTGGTGTCGGTGGTGTTGCTGTGATTCAGCATGTTATTCAAGATATTATTCAACAAACGTTGTCATTTACCTTCCTCTGCTAAACAACCAATAACCCAAGGCGTAACACGCTGAGTTGCACATTTCCTGTACCCTGGATACCCTGAGATTAATCCTAATAACTCAAGGGTGAGTATGGCTACCGGGAAAAGAAGAAATCAAAAGGAATCACCTGAAGAAGAGTTAGATCGCTTGCTGGATGAGCTTGAACTCACACAGGAGCAACGGGAGTTTATTGAATCCATGCGAGAGGACAAGGGGGATCCCTGTGAGGAGTAACGCTTGCCATCCATGCTGATTTGCCAAAATAGTCAGAGGGGCTGATCCGCGCATAATTTAAAATTAAACCCTCTTCCTTTTTACCCCTACATTTTCTCCTGTTATATCTGTCGGCAAATTTTTTATTTCCCGGATCGCAGATGAAAACACGACTCCTCCTGTGTGCTGGCGCATTAGCCGCCTCCAGTGCCCATGCCAGCGCACTCTATTTTTATGAAGCTGGCACCGAAGACACCGCGCTTGCCGGAGCAGGGCAGGCGGCTCGAGCGCAGGATGCCTCTACAATCATGACCAACCCTGCTGGCATGACGCGTTTACCGGATCATATGATCACCGGTGGGTTACAGGTAATGGATGGCTCCATCGACAACCAGCTGGATAACGATGCCCATCAAAGCCCCGGCGACGTGATGAAAACCATCCCGAATGCCAGCGCCTTTTATAGTCAGAAAATAAACGATGATCTCTATGCAGGCGTGGGGCTTTACGGTAATTACGGTCTGGGGATCGATTACGGTAGCTGGGCAGGGGACAGGCTGATTAAAAAGAGCACTCTGGTCGCAATGACGCTCAGTCCGTCACTGGCTTATAAGCTCAACGACCGCCTCTCAATAGGGGCGTCCGCCAACGTTAATTACGGTTATTTCTCGCTGACCCGCAACGTTAATGATAACGACTACCGGCGGCACGATGAGGACTGGGCCATGAGCTATCGGCTTGGGTTACTCATGCAACTGACCGACCAGACGCGAGCCGGTATCACATGGAACAGCGAGACGAACTATCGCTACACTATTAACGGCAAAGTGCGCGTGCAGCATGGCACTTACGACCTGCCGGTGTCGGCACAAATCAGCGCGCCGCAGCAAATCATGCTCAGTCTTGTGCATGATATTAACCCGCGGTGGTCGGTGATGGGCGATCTCTGCTGGCAGGACTGGAGCCAGTTCGGTGCGCCGCAAATCGTCGTCGGAGATCAGCAACTGAACAACGTCAGCCGCCTGAAGGACACCTGGCACGGCGCGGTGGGCGTACAGTATCGTCCAACACCTCAGTGGCGACTGAATGCCGGTGTGGCGTTCGACAGCTCGCCGTATGAAAGCCAGAGTGATGTGGCCTTAACCTTACCCACCGGCGACGAGTGGCGATTTGGCACGGGAGCCCAGTATCAGATCACCCCGGCCAGCAATATTGGGTTTGCCGTTTCGTATCTGCATATGCAGTCGTCGCATGTGAAATCACCCGCGGTGTTTGCCGGAAGTTACGATCATCCTTATCTTTGGTTTGCCAGCGTCAACTACAGCTATCAGTTTTGATCGGCTAACCGCTTAAAATATATGGTCTATAATGGCTGATATTCATTGTCAGAAGGTTGTGCCATGCATATTTTACCGCCTGTTCGACCCGAAAAATCCATCGAAAGATTAACCGCTATCCTTGAGCCGATAGCGGAGAAAGTGCAAGTTGTCCCGCGTAAGCGACTCACCTGGTTACGCAAAGGGAAACAGCAGATGTACCTCTTTCTGGAGGGAGAGCTGTCCCTCCTGCGGGCCTCGGATGGGCTGGTGGTCGTGACCGTTTACGAGCCGCATTTGTTTGGTATTGCAGAGATGATCCAGCCTACGCAGGGACATTTTCTTCGTGCGGAAAGGGAGTCGACTATTTTACGACTCGATGCGGACAAGGCGGCGGCGTTATTTCGTGCCGAGGGCGTCTGGGAGGATGTCGCCGCGCTGCTTTCCTATCACACCGCCTATCTGGTATTCCGTGATGCGCAGGTACTTCAGCAGCGTACCTATTCCGTTATTCGTAATCACCTTCAGGAAATGATTTTACTCCCGGAGGAGACGCGTTTGCGTACTACGATTCTGGAATATATTCAGGACCGTACGCTGCTCTCTCGCAGCAGTATACTCAATGTATTATCCGCTCTTAAGCAGGGGGAGTATATTACCTTTAAGCGTGGTGGATATCTGCTTGAAGTCAGACATTTACCTGAATCATTCTAGGGAAAGTTTAAAATTAAACAGAAATGGAATTAACGACGACGTTAATTTTCTATATCGTTTGCTTTCTAAGTTTTATCTTTATCAAGTAAACGGTATATTTATGAAAAAGACAGTTATCGCTTTGATTATGGTTAACGCGTTTACCGCCACCTCAGCGTTTGCAGCCGCAGATGCGGGCACCTGGTATGGCGGAGCGAAATTCGGCTGGTCTCACTATTTTGATACCAATATGGGGTCGAAAGCGTTTGAGAACACCCATTCCGACCACTTCGACTTTGATCATGATAATGTCGGCGGGGGTGTGTATACGGGTTACCAGATCACCCCATGGCTTGCGGTAGAAGGCGGTTATGATTATTTAGGTAATATGCAGATCAAAGGTCAGCATGGCGCAGGGGCGCAAATGAAGACTCAGGGTCTGCAAATGTCGCTGAAGGCCAGCTACGCCCTGACCAATGACTGGGATATCTATGGCCGGGCTGGCGCAATGGGCTATCGCGCTGAATCCGATGTAAGTGGTCACAATCGCTTTGAAACGGGTGTGCGCCCGCTTGCCGCCGTGGGTACTGAATACGCCTTCAATAAAAACTGGGCGGGTCGCCTGGAGTATCAGTGGGTAAGCAACGTGGGCAATGCTAACCAGATCGGTGTGAGCAGCGACCTGAGTTCCGTCACCGCAGGGCTTAGCTATCGCTTTGGTCAGTACGACTGATGCCCGTGCTTTGTCCCTTAATAAAAACCCGGCTGCGATGTTGCCGGGTTTTTTGTTTTTAGCTGGCGAATAACAGTTCAAGAATAATATGAATATTTTGCAGGCCCGTAACATTATTATCTTTCAGGTATTGCTGATTAACCATATCTAACTGTTCCAGTTTGGTCAGCGAGGCATAGACGCGTTGAACAGCGCTGTCCGCAATAAATATTTCGTTTGCGGAGGTGTCCTGAAGATACTGTGATTTAACGCTGCGCGTTAAGTTATCGATCTGCTGTTTATTTTCCTGATAGAGAGAGGCAATATGTGATATCTGTGCCTGCGGTGGTTTTTCACCAGGCAATACCAGCGGAATTTGCAGATGATTAATCTTTTCAACGTTATCTGGTGGGGGGGAACTACAGGCTGTTAATGTGCTGAGGGTAAGTACAGCGAAAAAGAACGGCAGTCTCTTCATCGAATCACTCCAGGGAAATAATTGGACTCAGCATTATCCCTTAAGGCCGCTGCGACGAAAGAATAAACTTATTTATTTATAAACGTTATTTCCATCGATAAAAGAAAAGCCCGGTGATAGCCTCCTTTCCCCCCATGTACCGCCAGCGTGAATATGACTCCTCGAGGATATATGAAATTTAAAACTCTCGTTAGTGCAATAGTTGTGGCTGGTCTGGTAGTGGCCTCACTGGTCTCATTGCCTGTCCTGGCACAAAAGGAGGGGAAGGGAGCCACTGCCCATACCAAAGAAATGAATGAAGCACTTTACGGTCAACTGCCCTTCTTTGATAAAACCGATTTCCGAAATGCGCACAAAGGCTTTATTGCCCCGCTGCCATCTGAGGTGATTAAAGGCGAAAAAGGCGTCGTTATCTGGGACCCCCAGCAATACGCTTTTATCAAAGAAGGGCAAAAAGCACCGGATACCGTCAACCCGAGCCTGTGGCGTCAGGCACAGCTGAATAATATCGGTGGTCTGTTTGAGGTCACGGACGGGGTCTACCAGATCCGCAACCTCGATCTGTCGAATATGACGACCATAGAGGGCCAAAAGGGGATCACGGTTGTCGATCCGCTGGTGTCTGCGGAAACGGCCAAAGCGGGCATGGATCTTTACGTTAAGCATCGCGGCAAGCGCCCGGTTGTTGCCGTTATTTATACCCATAGCCACGTCGATCATTATGGCGGCGTGCGTGGCGTGGTGGATGACGCTGAGGTGACGTCCGGCAAAGTGAAAGTCTATGCCCCAGCAGGTTTTATGGAAGAGGCGGTATCGGAAAACATTATGGCCGGAAATGCCATGAGCCGCCGCGCCAGTTATATCTACGGAAACCTGTTGAAGCCCAATGCAACAGGTCAGGTAGGGGCGGGTCTGGGGACGACCACTTCAGCCGGAACGGTCACGCTCATCGCGCCGACTCATGCCATTACCAAAGACGGGCAGAAAGAGGTCATCGACGGTCTCACCTATGATTTTATGCTGGCGCCGGGGTCGGAAGCGCCGTCGGAAATGCTCTGGTATGTGGAGGAGAAAAAGCTGATTGAAGCCGCAGAGAACGTCACTCACACCCTGCACAATATTTACTCGCTGCGCGGCGCGAAAATCCACGATCCGCTGGCATGGTCAAAGTACATCAATAACGCCATCGATCGTTGGGGTGATAAAGCGGAAATTATCCTCGCGCAGCACCACTGGCCCACGTGGGGTAATAAGAAAGTGGTGAAACTGATGAAAGGCCAGCGTGATATTTACCGCTATATCAACGACCAGACGCTGAGACTGGCGAATAAAGGGCTGACGAGGGATGAAATAGCCGCTAATTTCGCCCTGCCTTACGGGCTGGCAAAATCCTGGGCAGGCCGTGGCTATTACGGCTCGGTAAGCAACAATGTCAAAGCCACCTATGTCTACTATCTTGGCTGGTTCGACGGCAATCCGGCGACGCTTGATGAACTCCCTCCGGTCGAGGCGGCGAAAAAGTATGTCGAATACATGGGCGGAGCCAGCGCGATCCTTGAAAAAGCCCGGGTTGATTATGCCCGTGGGAATTACCGCTGGGTGGCGCAGGTGGTCAGTAAAGTCGTCTTTGCCGATCCGAATAATAAGGCGGCGCGCGAACTCGAAGCGGACGCGTTTGAACAGCTGGGATACCGGGCGGAGTCAGGGCCGTGGCGTAACGCCTACCTCACCGGTGCGCAGGAGTTGCGTAACGGCGTGAAGAGAATGCCGACGCCCAATACGGCCAGCCCGGATGCGGTCCGTGCCATGTCGGCTGAGATGATTTTTGACTACTTCGGCGTGCACCTTAACGGCGTCAGCGCGGCGAATACCAGAGGCGTATTTAACGTTGATTTAGGCCGCGAGGGCGGAAAGTACAAGCTGGAGCTGGAGAATGGCGTGCTAAACCATAGCGCCAACAGCCAGGCTGAAAATCCGGATGCAACCATTACGCTCAGCCGCGACACGCTGAACAACATCATCCTTAAAGAGACCACGCTGAAAAAGGCGCAACAGGCAGGCGAGGTGACGATAGTCGGCAATGCCGCGAAGGTGAACGAAATGCTGCGCTGCATGGAGAGCTTCAGCTTCTGGTTTCCTGTCGTCACCCCTTAACCATAAAAAAGGCTGCTTTCGCAGCCCTTTAGCATTCGCCTGCAACAATTTGCCGGGTGGCGGCTTCGCCTTACCCGGCCTACACTCTGCGCGCCTTGATCGTTAGATAACGCCGTCGCCGCCGTCTGAACACCATACCTGCCCGGAGGTGTATGAACACTCATCCGAGGCCAGGGTGACATACAGCGGTGCGATCTCTACAGGCTGACCCGGGCGTCCCAGCGGGGTACTCTCGCCAAAATGTTTCACTTTTTCCTGTGGCTGCCCACCGCTGGGCTGAAGCACGGTCCAGTACGGTCCGGGCGCTACCGCGTTCACGCGTATCCCCTTCGGCCCCAGCTGTTTCGCCAGCGCTTTGGTAAACACCGCGAGACAGGCTTTGGTCTGCGCATAGTCAAGCAGTACGGCGCTTGGTTTTACCGCCTGTACGGAGGAGGTGTTAATGATGGAAGCGGGGGCTTTCATGTGGCGCAGCGCCGCCTTTGTGATCCAGAAAGGCGCATAGACGTTAGTCTTAAAGGTCGCGTCAAAATCTTCCGTAGTCAGTTCTTCCAGCGACTCACGGTACTGCTGGCGGCCAGCGTTATTCACCAGGATATCCAGCCCGCCCAGTTTCCCGACGGCCTGTTCCACCAGGTTCTGACAGAAGGTTTCGTCCCGCACATCGCCTGGAAGCGCGACGGCATTCCGTCCTTCCGCTTTAATCAGGGCGATCACTTCCGCTGCGTCCTCTTCCTCTTCCGGCAAATAGTTAATGGCGACATCTGCCCCTTCACGGGCATAGGCAATGGCGACCGCGCGACCGATGCCGGAGTCGCCCCCGGTAATCAGCGCCTTCTTACCGGCAAGACGGCCATGCCCTTTGTAACTTTTCTCGCCGTGGTCGGGTACGGGTTCCATTTCAGACGCCAGGCCCGGTGGCGTCTGGGGCTGCTCCGGGAAAGGAGGCGTTGGGTAAGCGTTCGTACGTTGTTCATTATCACTCATAGCTAACTCCTTGTTAGGGGTGAGATTTGATGGATAGGTACAGCGTTAACGCTTCGCTGAATTATTTTTGCAAGTGGCTGACCCGCACTACAGGGGGGGATGTCTTTTTATCGAGCGAGCCGCTAATACTGATCATGTTGTCAGGTTCCACGGTTCTGTCGTCAAATACCGCTTTCGGGATAATAACTTCGATTTTCCCGGTTTTATCCTGGAATACGTATTTATCGCCGTTGCCATCAATAAGATTGCCGCGCAGTGAAATAGAGGCACCATCATGCATCTCTTTCGCCTGAGTAATGGTCATAATGCGCGCATCATCGGTACCACGATAACCGCTGTCCAGCGCATGTGGTGGTGGGGGCGCTTCACCCTTTTGTAACCCGCCGTTATTATCTGCCCATGCGGAAGGGATAATTAATATTAACAAGGCTGAAATCACTGATAATTTCATCTGTTATCCTTCATTTTGGATGTCTTGACTTATTAAGTATTGTTGCTATTCCTTTATGTGGCAAATGTGATAAGTCTTAAAAGCATTTGCACAGTAAAATCATAAATTTCGGCTATTAAGCGAAACGGTGACGACAGCCATGGAACCAAAAAATGAAAAAGTGCCTGGGATAAAAGAGAGTTATCGTTTACTGACGTTTGAGTACGCATTTCGCCAGGTGGGTTTTATTGTGCTGTTAGCTATTATCCTGGCGGCGATTGCCGGGCTGTTTTCCAGCGGCCTGGTGAGTGACGAGGAAAAAACAAACTCAGCAAACTCTCTGACGTTGAACTATGAGCGGTTCGGCCGCCGCCAGACCGAATCGCGGATGGCGCTGACATTCCCGGTGACGTCTGAGGGGAAATATACCCTCAGTCTGACCAGCGAAACCAGCGACACGTATGAGCCAGGCAGCGTCTGGCCACAGCCGGACAGCATGTACAGCCGGGGGAATACCCTGTTTCTCGTCTACGATCGTTTAAAACAGACCGATAAATTTACCGTTTTGTTATTCATCACGCCGTCAAAAGCAGGGAAGTGGACAAACAGCATCCGCGTAAACAACGAGCCGGATATTCGTTTCTGGCAGTTTATTTACCCCTAGGAGTCAAATATGGACATGGTTTTTCGTGCCCTGGCAATTTACCTGTTTCTGGTCATTGTGTTTAAAGTCGCCGGGCGGCGCGCCCTGCTGCAAATGACCAGCTTTGACCTTATTTTGCTCTTAATTATCAGTGAGGCGACACAGCAGGCGCTGTTAGGCGAAGATTTTTCCGTCACCGGAGCAATGATTACAATAACAACGCTGGTGGTGGTAGATATTATTTTTGGCCTGCTGAAAAAATATTTTTCCACGGTTGAGAATATTCTTGATGGTACGCCGGTGATATTGGTGGAGAACGGTGTTCCCCTTGCCGATAAGCTAAAAAAAGTCGATGTGTCCTGTGATGATATATTGGTATCAGCCCGCCAGAACCACGGCATTACAGAATTGAAAGAGATTAAATACGCTATTCTTGAGCGTAATGGTCATATTTCTATTATTCCTGACGAAAATTAAGGGGCCACGGTATGAGCAATCTTATTCACGATAACAACAGCACCATCAGTGAACTGACGAAAAAGCTCGCCACTCAGCTCACGGACAGAGGTTTACGGTTAACCACCGCAGAGTCCTGTACCGGCGGTAATCTGGCGGTTGCGCTTTGTGCCGAAGAGAACACGGCGGAATTTTATGACGTTGGCATGGTGGTATTCAGCGATGCGGCGAAGGAGAGGATCCTCGGCGTGCTTCACGAAACCATTGAGCGCTTCACCGCCGTCAGTGAACAAACGGTAACCGAAATGGCCGCTAAAATTTGCGAAATTGCCGAGGCGGATATCGGTGTTGCCATCAGCGGTTATGCGGGGCCGGAAGGCGGAGACGATGGCACGGCTGCCGGTACGGTCTGCTTTGGCTGGAATATACGCGGAAAGACGGTCACCCGCACCGTGCTGTTTTCCGGTGAATGTCAGGATGTGGTGGATAAAGCGGTGCGTTATTCCCTGTCTGAACTGATCGAAATCCTCTCCGGCTGGGATAACGTCTGAAACAAGGAGAAAGGCTATGGCTGTTATCGTGATTACCGGCGGTACGGCGGGCGTGGGAAAAGCCACGGCGCTGCATTTTGCCAAAGCAGGCTACGATGTGGGCATCATTGCCCGCGATGAGCAGAGCCTGCGCTCCACAGAAGAGGAACTGCGCCGTTTCGGGATCAACGCCTGTGCCGTTCAGGCCGACGTGGCGGACAGCAAGGCGGTGACGGATGCTGCTAACGAGATTGAATATCGGCTGGGAGCCATCGATGTATGGGTGAATAACGCCATGGGCGGGATGCTGGCGCCGTTTCGCACCATGTCCCCTGAGGAGTTTCGCCGCGTCACCGAGGTGACCTATCTGGGCTATGTTAACGGCACCCGCGCCGCGCTGGAGTTAATGACCCCACGCGATCGCGGGACGATTATTCAGGTTGGCTCCGCGCTGGCCTACCGCTCCATTCCCTTGCAGTCTGCCTACTGCGGGGCGAAAGCTGCGATCCGCGGATTTACCGATGCCGTGCGCACCGAGCTGATGCATGAAAACAGCCGGGTGCAGATCGCAATGGTACAGATGCCGGGCCTCAACACGCCGCAGTTCGAGTGGGCGAGGAATAAATTTGCCTGGGCAATGCGCCCGGTTCCCCCAGTCTTTCAGCCGGAAGTGGCTGCCAGCGCCATTTTTAAGGTGGCGCAAAAACCGGTGCGGGAACTGTGGGTGGGCAGCAGCACTGTCCAGTCGATTGTCGGGCAGTTTCTTTTCCCCGGCTTTCTGGACCGGCTGATGGTCAAAAAAGCCTGGGAAGGGCAGATGACCGATACGCTAAATGCGGATGACCGTCAGGACTATCTGGACCAGCCGGTTAATGACCTGCATAAAATCCACGGGCACTTCACCAACGAAGCAAAAGCGCGCGCCACCAGCGTCACCTCCGGCATGCCGGGGAAAGTGTTGATCGGCTCCCTTGCCGTCACGGGCGCGATCGTGGTCCGTCTCCTGCTCGCGCGGAGACGATAATCAGCGCAGTGCGGTACGATCGGTCCAGAACCAGCGGTAGCCATAGCCGCTGAGGTTAAGCGCGACGGTTTTGCCGCACTCCAGCACGTCGCTGTAGTGTTTGTCCGCCAGGCAAGCAGTCCAGGTCGCATGTCGGATCCCTCTGGCGGTAAAATTAACGGGCTTATCGCTGAAGTTTACGAAGGTCAGAATGCTGCGCGTGTCAGTTTCGTAATAGATCCCCAGTACCGCATCGCTGTCGATATTAATAAGACGAAACGGCGCGATGCCGATTTCTGGAAACTCCGAGCGCGTGTTGGCGATGTCGATAATGCAGTGCAGAAGCGAGTTACGGTGCAGCAGCGAATCCGCCACGTTGATTTTTTGATAGCGGTACGGGCCGCGGTCAATCATCGGGGCGACATAGGTTTCCGGGTCGGCATCTGAGAAACCACCGCCTTGCGATCCGGCCCATTGCATTGGGGTGCGTACGGCGTAACGCTCCTCCAGCGCTAAATCATCCCCCATGCCAATCTCATCCCCGTAGCGCATAACCGGTACGCCCGGCAGCGAGAACAAGACCGCATGGCAAAAGGCCAGCCGCTTTCGATCGCCATTGAGCATCGGCGCCAGACGGCGGCGGATCCCGCGCTGATACACACTCATCTCTTCGTCAGGAGCAAAGGCATCGATGACGGTTTGTCTGTCTTTTTTACCTATCCCAGCCAGATCCAGTTCATCATGATTGCGTAGCCAGTTGGCGAAACAGCAGGAGTCCGGCGGCACAATCATCTTCTTCACCGCGTTGCGCAGCGGCCGAGCGCTCTTCTCTGCCAGGCTGACGTAAAAGTACTTATTGAGCCAGAAATTCAGCACCAGATTGAGCCGGTCGTTTTGACCGAAATAATCTTTGTAGGCCTCGACCTCCACGTCGACTTCGCCTAGCAGGATCGCATCCGGGTTACGCTGCTCGATAAGACGGCGCAGATGCTCAAGGATCCACAGCCCGCGTTTTTCATCCCCACGTCCGGCCTGTTTTGTCAGGTGCGATGCCGCATCCAGGCGAAAGCCCGACACCCCGAGCTTTAGCCAGAAGATGATGATGTTCTCCACCTCCTTCAGCACGGCGGGGCAGGCCAGGTTGAGATCCGGCTCGTGGTGATAAAACATATGCCGGTAGTATTGCCCCGCCTCGTCGTCCCATGTCCAGATGCTCTTCTCCACGCCGGGAAACATCGGCGGCGTATCGTCATCGTCCGTGTCGGACCACAGGTAATAGTCACGGTAGGGGGATTGCGGGTTGCGACGGGCCTGTTGAAACCAGGGATGCGCATCGGAAGTATGCTGGATCAGCAGCTCAATAATGACCTGCATCCCCAGCTCGCGCGCCAGTTCAATAAAAGCGATGATATCGTTGAGCTTGCCGAAGCGGGGATCGACCTGCAAATGGTCGCTCACGTCATACCCTTCATCGAGAAAAGGCGTGAGGTAAAACGGGGTGATCCAGATAACCGTCGCACCCATCCGGCGGATATAGCGCAGCTTCGCGGCGATTCCGGCGATGTCGCCACAGCCATCGCCGTTAAGATCGTAAAACAGGGCGGTATCAATCTGGTAAATAATGGCGCGTGTATGCCAGCCTGCCATAGCAATCCTTAATGATAACCTTCGGTATCAGACACTTTGCCCCGGAAGACGTAGTAGCTCCAGGCGGTATAAACCAGGATCACCGGGATGATCAACAGCGTGCCGATCAGCATAAACAGCTGGCTGGCAGGCGGCGCTGAGGCTTCCCACAGGGTGATATTCGGCGGAATAATGTGGGGCCACAGGCTGATGCCCAGCCCGCTAAAGCCGAGGAAGATCAGGCCCAGCGTTAACAGGAACGGGCGGGCATGGCTGTCGGGATTGCGCGTCAGCCGCCAGATCCACAGGCTGAACACGGCCACCAGAACCGGAACCGGCAGGAACCAGAAGAAGTTAGGCAGCGTAAACCAGCGCTCGGCGACAAACCGCCAGCCGAGCGGGGTCCAGATACTCACTACCGCAATGACGGCGATCAGCGCCAGCAGCACGTGGCGGGTCAGCTCACGCATCCGGTGTTGCAGCGCACCTTCGCTTTTCATGATCAGCCACGTGGTGGCCAGCAGGGTATAGGCGACAATTAAGCCCAGCCCGCAGAACAGGTTAAACGGGGTAAGCCAGTCCAGCGAGGAACCGACGAAGCGTCGCCCTTCCACGTCAAAGCCGTTGATCATCGCGCCAACCACGATCCCCTGGCTGAAGGTTGCGAGCAGAGAGCCGCCAGCAAAGGAGTAGTCCCAGAATTTGCGGTGTGAAGGGGTCGCCTTGAAGCGAAACTCAAACGCCACGCCGCGGAAAATCAGCCCGATCAGCATGGCCGTCAGCGGGATGGTCAGGGCATCGATAATAACCGCATAGGCCAGCGGGAACGCGCCGAACAACCCTGCACCGCCCAGAACCAGCCAGGTTTCATTTCCGTCCCAGACCGGGGCGACGCTGTTCACCATCACGTCGCGCTCTTTGGCATCGCCCACAAAGCTGAACAGCATGCCGATACCGAGATCGAAACCGTCCATGATGATGTACATCAGCGTGGCGAAGACAATAATGGCAAACCAGATGACCGGGATATCGACGCCCATCAGATCTTCTCCTCTTCCGGAACAGACTCGGCGGCGGACAGCGGACGGGCAGGGGTGCCCGAGGTAGTAGACGTTAGCGTGCCCACAGGCTGCGGCCCTTTCTTAATCAACCGGGCGAGATACACATAGCCCACGCCAAACACCGAACAGTAGACCACGATAAACGCCAGCAGGCTGATGCTCATCTGCAACGTGCTGTGCAGAGACACCGCATCTATCGTGCGCAGATAGCCGTAAACGACCCACGGCTGGCGGCCCACTTCGGTGGTGACCCATCCGGCGAGCAGCGCGAGCAGTCCGGCAGGCCCCATACAGAGGGCAAACCAGTGGAATGGCCGCGAGTGATAGAGTCGACGGCGATATCGCAGCCAGACGCTCAGTACGCCAAGGGTAATCATCATCAGCCCCATGCCGACCATAATGCGGAAGGACCAGAAGACGATGAGCGAGTTAGGGCGGTCCTCTTTCGGGAAATCTTTCAGCGCCGGAACCTGTTTATCCAGGCTGTGCGTCAGGATCAGGCTGCCGAGCGCGGGAATTTCAAGCCCGTATTTGGTGCGTTCCTCTTCCATATCCGGTACGCCAAACAGCAGCAGCGGGGTGGCTTCGCCGGGCGGGTTTTCCCAATGGCCTTCAATCGCGGCGATTTTGGCAGGCTGGTGCTCAAGCGTATTCAGGCCGTGCATATCCCCGACGACGGCCTGAATGGGTGCAACCAGCAGCGCCATCCACATGGCCATTGAGAACATTTTGCGAATCGCGGGCGTATCGTTACCGCGCAGCAGATGCCATGCCCCGGACGCGCCCACAAACAAGGCGCTGCACAGGAAGGCGGCGATGGACATATGGATCAGGCGGTAAGGGAAAGAGGGGTTAAAGATGATGGCAAGCCAGTCTTCGGGAATGACCTGGCCGTTCTGAATACTGAAGCCCTGCGGAGTATGCATCCAGCTGTTGGAGGCGAGGATCCAGAAGGTGGACATCAACGTGCCCAGCGCCACCATGCAGGTGGCAAAGAAGTGCAGGCCGGGGCCGACCTTGTTCCAGCCGAACAGCATCACGCCTAAGAAACCGGCTTCCAGGAAGAAGGCGGTCAGAACTTCATAAGTGAGAAGCGGGCCGGTAATGCTGCCCGCGAACTGAGAAAAGCCGCTCCAGTTAGTGCCAAACTGGTAAGCCATTACCAGCCCGGAAACCACGCCCATACCAAAGTTGACGGCGAAAATTTTCAGCCAGAAATGGTATAGCGAGCGCCAGACATCATTTTTGGTGCGAAGCCACATGCCTTCGAGCACCACCAGATAACTCGCAAGCCCGATGGTGATCGCCGGGAAGAGAATATGAAAAGAGACGGTAAAGGCGAACTGTATCCTGGCAAGATGAAACGCATCAAGCTCGAACATGCTCCGTACCTCTGGAACTGATAGCGCACAAGGCATTGCCAGACAGCCTCAGGCTGCCTGGCAAAACCGGTTACGGTTTTTTCTTACCCGCGCCCAGCTCGGCACCGGTAAGCGGATCGGCATTAGGATCGGATTTCGTGCGTGCGCACATTGCTTTGACCAGCGTGGCCTGCTCTGTTGTGAGCGTTACGCTTGCGCCACCGTCACCGCCATCAACCGCTGGCTGAGGAGATTCCACGTAGTCGAAGTGCTTATCGCTGTTCCAGCTGCCGCGAACTTCTCCCCCCTCAGACATATTGTAGTACTTGTTGGTGTACTCTTCGATTGGCGGCAGTTTACCCGGTGGGAAATTGTTGCGGATCGACTGGAGCGCCTTCTCAAACGAGAGCTGGTGTGCTGCCTCACGCGTCATTAAAAACGCCAGCGCATCTTTAACACCCGGATCGTCCGTTACGTTAATCAGCCGTTCGTAGATGATTTTGGCGCGCGCCTCGGCCGCTATGTTAGAGCGCAGATCGGCGGTAGGCTCGCCAATGGTATCCACGTATGCCGCCGTCCACGGGACGCCTGCGGAGTTAGTAAGCGGCGTACCGCCGCCGTAAAGCAGGGAGGTGATATGACTGTCGTTGCCGTTCTCGGTCATGGACCGGTACAGCTCCGCTTCATTCTCAACGCCTTCCGCCAGTTCACCCTTGGCACCCTTGTTCAGCATACCCACCAGGGTGCCGATAATTTCCAGGTGACTTAACTCCTCGGTCGCGATATCCATCAGCATATCTTTACGACCGGGATCGTCGTCGCTCAATCCTTGCGTAAAGTAACGACATGCCGCGGCAAGTTCGCCCTGTGGCCCGCCAAACTGCTCAAGCAGGAGATTGGCCAGGCCCGGATTCGGTTCGGCAACGCGGACCGTGTATTGCAGCTGTTTTACGTGTCGAAACATACATTCTCCCTCTTTCGTTATTTTTTCGCTTCAACGCCGTCCGCGTCGGAGCGCAGCAGGAACTGTTCCGTCGTCTGTGGAATATGTTGAATCAACCAGTCAGCCATCTGGCGCTCTTCTTCCAGAATGGACTCAATGGCAGGAATGGAAGCGGTATCGCCCGCTTTTTGGGCCGCAGCCAGCAGAGAGGTGTAGCAGGCAATTTCAAACTGCTCAAAAACATAGCCGCTGATGGAGCCTTTAACAATTTCATCGGAAGGGAACATGCCGCCAATGGACTGGCCGAGCGCCGCCATTTTGCTCATGGAATCTTTTATGACCGAACGGGAAATATCATTGCGGTCGAGAATTTCTTCCAGCACGGTAATTTGGTGTTTAGTCTCATTAACGTGTTGTTCAATTCGTGCACGTAAGTCGGGATAATTATCAATACGGCTGGCCATTGATTCCAGCATTGATTCGGCTTGCTTTTCCATCGCATGGGCATCGCGTAGCCAATCATGGTAGTGTTCTACATGATTCATAATTAACTCCTGTGATTTATTTTCTGGTTAATTTTTGGTGCTGATGCTCATCAAATTATTATTTATCCTTTCTGGGCTTTTTGATTAATATTGCCGACAGCCAGATCGGTTAATTTGAGATCGGTCTCTTTTTCTTCTTCCAGTGTTTCGGCAAGAAGTTTAACGGCTTTTTTATAGCCTAATTGTTCGGCCAGGGTGGCCAGGGTGCCGTAGCTGGCAATTTCGTAGTGTTCGACTTTTTGTGCAGCGGCAATTAATGCAGCGTCACGCACTTCATTTTTCTCAGTGCTCTCAATAACTTCGTTTGCCTCTTCAATGAGGCCTTCCATCGCAACACATTTCATTCGCTTGAGCTTAATGCCGGATTCCTGCTCAATAATCTGATCGATACGTTCGATCTGTCCCTGCGTCTCTTCGAGGTGGGCCGTGAACGCGGCGCTCAGCTTCTCGCTGGAGGCGGCGCGGGCGAGTTTGCCTAGCGCACGGGTCAGCTGCTTCTCAGCGCTGTAGGTATCGGACAGAAGGTGAATAAACACATCTTCGACACTTTTCATATTCATATTTCTACGCTCCAGTAAAATAAAGTAAGGGTACTGCGAGCCGCCAGGCCCGCAGCATGCTCTTGGTATATTTATAAGAGCTTTAAATAAGATCAGGAGTTATCAGATTTACGGCCTCCGCCGTGACTGTTCTGTCCCCCTTTCTTACCCGCTTCAGATGCGCGTTGTGGGTCGTTTTTGAAATTACCACCGCTGTGCTGGCCACCTTTACGTCCAGCTTCTGATGCTTTATCACGGTCTTCAGCGAAATTACCGGAACCACCACGATGTTGCTCTGCCATATATCAACCCTCATGTTGCGTTTATGTCAGGAGATACGATAAGTAATTCGTATCATTTGTCGTTCAGGAATTAACATTAGTCGTTATGTGAGAAGAGTCAAATTTCTTGTCTCGGTTGTTTTGCGGTATTTGTGCAGGGAGCGATGAAATACCGCTTCGTTATGAATTTTAAAAATGGACGCTAAATCCATCGGTTAGGAGAAAATAAAGCAGGAAGTTAAGATTGCGCTTAGCTAATAATCCTAATGTGAACGTGGCGGGAATAATTACAAGAATTGACGCAGCGCAAAAATATATCTTCGCAACGGGTGGCTCTGTATTCGGAATAATCTTATGAGCGTGACAAAATAACGCGTTGAAAAGCGTGTGAACGAACCTCGTTTTTGACGTGGTAAGGCGGATCGGGTGAGGGTATGCTTCTTTTGTCACCACAATAATTACAGAGGCAATGTCATGGATCAGGAGCTACTGGATGCGGGCTACCGGGCCTATACCGGTGAGAAAATCGATGTTTACTTCAACACCGGGATCTGCAAACACTCAGGCAACTGCGTGCGCGGCAGCGCGGCGCTGTTCGACCTGAAGCGTAAACCGTGGATCGCCCCGGATGAAGTGGATACAGAAACGGTTATACGCGTAATTGATACCTGCCCGAGCGGTGCGCTGAAGTACCGTCAAAAATAAGCGAGGAACCATGGATATTCTTGAAGGCCATAACAAGTTTTACGTGAATGACGCCGAAGGCAATCAGGTCGCGGAGATCGTCTTTGTCCCGACCGGCGAGCATCTGAGCATCATCGAGCACACCGATGTGGATCCGAGCCTGAAAGGGCAGGGTGTGGGTAAACAGCTGGTGGCGAAGGTGGTAGAGAAGATGCGCGGGGAGAACCGTAAAATTATCCCGCTGTGTCCGTTTGCGAAGCATGAGTTTGATAATACGCGGGAGTATGACGATATTCGGGCGTAAAACAGATGCCCGGCATTGCGCCGGGCAGCACACTCAACCCACAAACATCACCGACACACACAGCACACCCACAATCAGCGTCAGCAGGTTACCGATGGAGCGGTACGGTTTTAACGACGGGATCAGGTACGTTGACAGCGTCGGCATGATGAACAGGATCATGGCGATAAGCGGACCGCTGATGGCGTAAATCATCGAGATGGCATTCGGGTTGATGCAGCAGACCGCAAAGGTAATCAGCGACACGCCAAGAATCGAAACCGCACGGTTAAAGGCGCGGCTTTTCTTCACCCCCACCTGATTCAGCGACGACTTCACAATCTCCGTCGCCCCTTCAATCACGCCAAAATAGGTGCCGAGGAACGATTTCGACATGGCAATAATCGCCACGATAATGCCGGAAATCCCCAGCCATGCCGGGGACGAAGGCATCATCGACAGCGCGGACAGGATCGTCACCCCTTCCTCTTTTGCCGCCACGATATAGGACGGTGGAATCGAAAGCAGGCAGCTGAACACAAAGAACAGCACGCTGAGGCAGATGATCAGGTATGCCACTTTCATGATTTTTTTGCATTTACCCATCGCCTCTTCACCGTATTTCTCGCGACGGTCTACGGCGAAGGTCGAGATGATCGGAGTATGGCTAAAAGCGAAAACCATCACCGGGATCGAAATCCACACCTGGTGCAGCGTATGCTGGTTGAAGGCCATCTGGCTGGTCAGCAGCGAGGGTTGCCAGCTACCCGTCAGATACAGCGAGACAAACAGGAAATAGGCGATCAGCGGAAAGACCAGGAATCCCATTACCTTAATGGTGATGTGCCGCCCCATCAGGAAGATCAGATTCAAAATCAACACCACGCCAAAGCTCACCAGCATCCGCATGCCGGTATCCACCGTCATCCGTTTCGCCAGTTGTTCAGTGAGTGAGTTGGTTATCGCCACCGCGTAAATCAGGACCACCACAAAGAAGGCCACGAAATAGAGCGTGGTGATCAGGTTGCCGATCTTTTTGCCGTAGTAATGGGAAACGGCTCCGGTAATGCCTTCGTTGCCTTTCGTCTTTGACGACAGAATAAATTGCGCCAGCGCTTTATGCGGCCAGTAGGTTAGGGGATACGCCACAAGGGCGGTGATCAGCAGGACAATCGCGCCAGCAGAGCCGAGCTGAATGGGCAAGAACAGGGTTCCTGCGCCCACGGCAGTGCCGTAGAGGGCGAAACTCCAGAGAGTCTCTTCTTTTGACCAAATTTTCGACATTAGAGCAACGTATCAACTATAAAACGAACAAAAAGGAGTGCAATTTACCATAATTATGCGTTGAGGTCGCCGTTGCTTCGAAGGGGTTGGGCCGGAGCAGGTCTCCGGCCAGAAGGTCATTCGCTTGCCAGGGCGCGTCGTTGCTGGCGGCGCTTGATGATTTTCTCCCGCAGAGCATCGTACGCCCAGTTGTAGAACATGGTGTACGGCAGGAAGAACAGGAAGAAACCCAACTCCAGCGTGAAGGCCTGAAGCAGCGTCACGCCCAGCACGGCGGCAACGAGGGTTACGCCAATCACAATAAAGCCGCATTCAAAACCCAGGGCATGCAGGGCACGTACCTTCGCCGTGCGCTTCACCCGCTGGACGGGCCAGAAACGGTCGAAGCCAAAGTTATAGATAATGTTCCAGAGCATTGCCGTGGTCGCCAGAATTATGGTGAGACCTCCCATTTCCACTACCGAGCGCTGCATTAGCCACGCGGCCGTTGGGGCGAGGATCGCCGTAGCAATACCTTCAAAACAGACGGCGTGGAAGATCCGCTCCGGCAATTTACGTTGGAGTGCATCCTGATGTTGCATAGTTACCTCATGTAGACGCCAGTATGGGCGTTGATGCGGCCTATTCTTATCGCTTAAGCTGATATATAAAAGATACTGTCCATCGATAAAGTAGATACATCATGCGTTATTCCCCCGAAGCCCTCACCGCATTTGTGGAAACGGTCGCCGCAGGTTCGTTTTCTGCTGCGGCAAGACGACTGCGTAAAAGCCAGTCCACCATCAGCACCTCCATCGCTAACTTTGAAGCTGATCTCGGGTTTGAGTTATTCGACCGTTCGGCGCGTCACCCGGTATTAACTGCCCAGGGTGAACAGGTGCTGGGCTATGTCCAGTCGATCCTCGCCGCCAGCGCGCGCCTGGATGAGCTGGCCGTATCCTTAACGGCGCAAACGGAGGCGCGTTTTACCTTTGTCCTCTCCGATACGCTTAACCCGGCCGTGCTGGAAGAGATGATGAGCCAGTTCGACCAGCGATTTCCGCACACCGAATTCGAGTGTCTGATTGGGGAAGAGGAGGACGTGATCGATCTGCTGCAAAAGGAGCGGGCGCAAATTGGCCTGACGGAAGCGCGCGACAGCTACCCGACCGATATAGGCGCGACCCGTCTGCCCATGCAGACGCGGATGGCTATCTACGTGTCTGCCGGACATCCTCTGGCAGGACAACATGAGACACAGGCGGACGAGCTGCATGGCTGGCGCGAACTGCGGCTGAGTACCTATCTCGAACGGGAAGCGACCGTTGCGCGCGGGCCGGTCTGGTCTGCGCCGAATTACCTGCTGCTGTTGAGCATGGCGGTACAGGGCTTTGGCTGGTGCGCGCTCCCCTGTGCGCTGGTCGACGAATTTGCCGCGTCGAAATCGCTGGTGCAACTGAACGTGCCGGGCTGGCCGAGGTCGATTGCCATCGATCTGGTATGGAACAAACGAACCCCGCCCGGCGTCGCCGGAAGCTGGCTGCGCCAGTACTTGCAGGACGCACGATAATCCTGTGACTAAACTCACTAATTTTAAACATTTGCGTCAATTGTTGATAACAATCCTCTACTATCGTCATGTCATTTTGCACAGAGGTCGTGATGAAAGATGTCGTTATAGTGGGTGCGTTACGTACGGCTATCGGCTGTTTTCAGGGAGCGCTTGCGCGTCATTCTGCGGTTGATCTTGGCAGCGTGGTGGTAAGAGCGCTGGTGGAACGCAGCGGGATTGCCGCACATGAAATTGATGAGGTGATCCTGGGCCAGGTACTGACTGCTGGCGCGGGACAAAACCCTGCACGCCAGGCGGCGCTGAAGGGCGGCCTGCCTAACACCGTATCGGCGATCACCATCAACGACGTCTGTGGTTCAGGTCTGAAAGCGCTTCATCTTGCGACGCAGGCCATCCAGTGCGGTGAAGCGGACGTGGTCATTGCCGGTGGACAGGAGAATATGAGCCGCGCCCCGCATGTCCTGACCGACAGCCGGACCGGCGCGCAGCTCGGGAACAGTCAGCTGCTTGACAGCCTGGTTCACGACGGGCTGTGGGACGCCTTCAACGACTACCATATGGGCGTAACGGCGGAGAACCTGGCGCGGGAATACGGCATCAGCCGCGAGCTTCAGGATGCGTATGCCCTTAGCTCGCAGCAAAAAGCGCGTGCGGCGATCGACTCCGGCCGTTTTCGCGACGAAATTGTCCCGGTCAGTATTCTGCGCCATAACGGAGAAGCGCTTATCGTCGATACCGACGAGCAGCCGCGTACCGATGCCAGTGCAGAAGGGCTGGCAAAACTCGATCCGGCTTTCGAAACACTGGGCTCTGTGACGGCAGGCAACGCTTCATCGATTAACGACGGTGCGGCGGCGGTGATGATGATGAGTGAAAGCAAAGCCCAGGAGCTGGCGCTGCCGGTGCTGGCGCGGATCAAAGCGTTTGCCAGCGTGGGCGTTGATCCCGCGTTAATGGGGATCGCTCCGGTCTATGCCACGCGCCGCTGTCTGGAGCGGGCGGGTTGGCAGCTGAACGATGTGGATCTGATTGAAGTCAACGAAGCTTTTGCTGCGCAGGCAATCTCGGTCGGAAAAATGCTGGAATGGGATCCGCTGCGGGTCAACGTCAACGGCGGTGCAATCGCGCTGGGTCATCCCATTGGCGCCTCTGGCTGCCGCATTCTGGTGTCGTTAGTCCACGAAATGAAAAAGCGTAACGCCCGAAAAGGGATCGCAACGCTCTGCATTGGCGGAGGGCAGGGGGTGGCCCTGGCGATCGAACGGTAGTTTTCCCCTCTCTGTGCAAAGAAAACCTCCCTCGGGAGGTTTTTTTGTGTCCGCTGAATCCTTTTTTAACACTTGTGCGTTCTTTCTTAAGTCCGCAATAATTATTGCGCGGTTAATTATTCGCTTTGTTAAGTGCTTAATGTGATCTGACGCCTGAAATTTCCGCTTAAAACGCTTTTTTTGTTGATGAGGCTCACGTCGATCTTTGCCAAAAAAAATGAAACAAATAATTTCGATCCTTGTCACTAAAATAACGATGCATAAAAAATAAACTCAAGTTTCATAAAAACGAAACGTTATTTTAATTGAGGGTTTTTTCATGTTTAAGAAATCTCTGCTCCTTGCTTCCCTTATTAGTGCCTCTTTTGCGGCTAGCGCCGTCACTGTCGATCTGCGTCACGAATATATCGACAGCGGCTCGAATGCCGACCGTGTTGCCGTCTCACACCGCTTTGATAATGGCTTTGGTTTTTCAGTCGAGGCGAAGTGGAAATCAGGCGGGGACAAGGCTGATCAGCCATTCGCGGATGTGGTAGGGAACGGTCATGAAGATCAGATCAGCTGGCGCTGGAAAGCGACAGACAATATCGCCCTGACGCCCGCGTTTACGATTGAAAGCACAGACAGTCGCACCATTTATAAACCGAATCTGCATGTGCAATATAGTTTCGATAATGGCTTCTACGTAGCCGCGCGTTACCGTTACGAATATACCCGCTACCCGTCAAGCTCAAATAAGGACGATGATAAAGTTAACCGTGGCGATGCATGGGTCGGTTGGGTATTAGGCGACTGGCGTACCGAGCTGAACTATGTTTACGCGAAAAGCTCTGAAGGCGTGGCCCGAAATAACAATAAAGATTATTCCAACGAATATAATGCCAAGCTGGCCTACAAATGGGATAAAAACTGGGCACCGTATGTTGAGGTGGGCAACGTGGGGGTTAAAGACACTGACGAACGCCAGACCCGTTTCCGTTTAGGCGTGGCGTACTCCTTCTGATAATTCATCTTCTTCGCTAAAACCGCCGGGTGGCACTTCGCTTACCCGGCCTGCACCTCCCTTCCACGCCGTCGTTTCGTATGTCGCGCAATTACCCAAAAAAAAGCCCTCCGAATCGGAGGGCAAGGCCAGTTACAGAAACACTAACTCAAGTCAGGCATGCAACATTTCAGGTTGCTCGGGGAGTTTCGCGATATAGAGGGCCGGTTTGCCGTCTTTATCGGAACTGTACAGCACCGCTTTTTCGTCCGGCGTGAAGGACGGATGCGGGTGGGTGACCTGGCGGCTGTTCGCCACCGTAGCCCAGGACGTGTCATGACGGGCGATGCGGAAATAGGCTTTCTTCGCCACGTCAAAGGCATACAGATAAGGATCGTTATCAATGGTGTAGCCGCCCGTGTCTTTCACATCCACAGGCGTGCCGGAACCGTCGCCGACCAGCATGGTGCCGTCAACGTTGCTCATCAGGTGCGAACAGGCGGGCATGTTCATTACCGCTTCATTCACGCCGGTGTCCGGGTTGAAGCGGGAGATGGTGCGCCCCTGCTGACCTTTCAGATACGAGACGTACACCAGCGCGGAGCCGTCCGGCACCCAAAATTCATGTGTACAGCTTTCACCTTCTGCGTGCGCTTTGACTTTCCGCACGTTGCTGCCGTCTTCATTGACCAGCCACATGCGGGCGTCAACCAGGTCGTGCGGCCCTTCATGGCAGAAGGCAACGGTATTGTCATCGAACGGGCGATAAATCGGATGTCCCAGCCAGATCTTCTCTTCATGGATGGTGGTGCTTTCACCCGTTTTCAGATCAACGCGCAGCAGGCGGCAGTGCGGCCCTTTGTGGAAGAAGTCGTGGAAAATTTTCCAGTCGTTGAGCGGCGTCCAGTCACGTCTGGCAATCTCAATGCCCACCAGTTTGGTGCAGTCGCTGTTTGCCACCCAGGTACCGTAGCCGATCCACTCTTCCGGGACGCGGTACACTTCGCGCTCCGCCAGCGTCTGTAAATCCACCTCCAGCAGGGTGCGATCGTTCTTCACATAGTAGAGGGATTTATCGTCCGGGGAGAGGAAGCCGCCAAAGGTGTTATCCCCCACGCCTTCGGTCAGCTGCACCGCTTCAGCGTTTTTCAGATCCAACAGGTAATAGTTCCAGTGCCCGTCGAACTCCCCGGCGAACAGCAGGTGGCTGCCATCGTTAAAGAAGCACTTCTGGTAAAAGTAGTTGCGATGACAGGTTACTTCCGGTGGGGTCAGGCGGGTGACTTCCACGCCTGTATCCGGATCGCGGCTGACCTCGTAGTTCAGCTTGACCCGCATACCTTTAGCCATAATGCACTCCTTTGAACGCGTAAAGTGGGTTGAAAACCGGGTGTTAAATTATCAAAACGATGTTTCATTATGTGTGACTGACAGCGCAATTTCTCAGTTTCATTGCCCAGCGTGAGGGTTTAAAAGAGTTATCGTGATCGGAACACCATTTCTGACATAAACACACAGAAAAAATGAAACGTTGTTTTAAATGTAATTGAAAACCCTTTTATCAGGGGATAATATGTGTTCATCGCGAAAACGGAACGTTGTTTCGTTAATTATCTTTGCCTTCGGGCACGATCCATTCTGGAGGTTTACGTGGACGTCAGACAAAGCATCCACAGTGCGCACGCTAAAACGCTGGATACTCAGGGGCTGCGCAGTGAGTTTTTAGTTGAGCAAGTGTTCGAAGCCGATAAATACACCATGGTATACAGCCATATTGACCGCATTATTGTGGGCGGGATTATGCCGGTGGCGAAAACCGTCTCTGTAGGCGGTGAAGTGGGCAAACAGCTGGGCGTGAGCTACTTCCTCGAACGCCGTGAACTGGGCGTAATTAATATCGGCGGGCCGGGCACCCTTACCGTCGACGGTCAGTGCTACGAAATTGGCCACCGCGACGCGCTGTACGTGGGTAAAGGGGCGAAGGAAGTGGTCTTTGCCAGCGTTGACGGCAGCAAACCGGCGAAGTTTTACTACAACTGCGCGCCAGCACATACCACTTATCCCACCAAAAAAGTGACCCCTGCGGACGTTTCCCCGGTGACGCTGGGCGATAACCTCACCAGCAACCGTCGCACCATCAACAAATACTTCGTTCCGGATGTGCTGGAAACCTGCCAGCTCAGCATGGGGCTGACCGAGCTTGCGCCGGGTAACCTGTGGAACACCATGCCGTGCCACACCCACGAGCGCCGCATGGAGGTCTACTTCTATTTCAACATGGATGAAGATGCCTGCGTGTTCCACATGATGGGACAGCCGCAGGAGACGCGCCATATCGTCATGCATAACGAGCAGGCGGTCATTTCCCCGAGCTGGTCTATTCACTCTGGCGTGGGAACGAAAGCCTATACCTTCATCTGGGGGATGGTCGGTGAAAACCAGGTCTTCGATGACATGGACCACGTCGCTGTTAAGGATCTGCGCTAGTCGCAGGCAGTTAAGCATAAATCTGCCTGTTGGTGACAGGCGCTGAACGATTAAGGAACAAACATGATTCTGGATGCATTTTCTCTGCAAGGTAAAGTGGCTGTGGTTTCCGGTTGTGACACCGGGCTGGGGCAAGGTATGGCGTTAGGTCTGGCGGAAGCGGGCTGTGATATCGTCGGCATTAACATTGTTGAGCCAACGGAAACCATCGAGCGCGTCACCGCGCTGGGCCGTCGTTTCCTGAGCCTGACTGCTGACCTGCGCAAAATCGATGCGATCCCTGAGCTGCTAGATCGCGCGGTGGCGGAGTTCGGTCATATTGACATTCTGGTTAACAACGCAGGCCTGATCCGTCGTGAAGACGCGATTAACTTCAGCGAAACGGACTGGGACGATGTGATGAACCTGAACATCAAGAGCGTGTTCTTCATGTCTCAGGCGGCAGCGAAGCACTTCATCGCGCAGGGGAAAGGCGGCAAGATCATCAACATTGCCTCCATGCTCTCTTTCCAGGGCGGCATCCGTGTACCGTCTTACACCGCATCGAAGAGCGCCGTGATGGGCGTGACCCGTCTGCTGGCGAACGAGTGGGCGCAGCACAACATTAACGTCAACGCGATTGCGCCGGGCTACATGGCCACCAACAATACCCAGCAGCTGCGTGCGGATGAAGAGCGCAGTGCGGCTATCCTGGAGCGTATCCCTGCGGGGCGCTGGGGGCTACCGAGCGATCTGATGGGCCCGATTGTCTTCCTGGCATCCCCGGCGTCGGATTACATTAACGGCTACACCGTTGCCGTAGACGGCGGCTGGCTGGCACGTTAATTCAGCCCGAATAAAGAACCTCTGCCCTCGGGTGGAGGTTTTTTTTGCGCCAAAATTGGCTTTATCCATATCCTTAAAGATGAAAAATCCATACCAAAATGGAATGAATGACGGGTATCACATATTTATTGCTTAAAAATTAACTGATTAATAAAAAATAAGGATAATCCACCTTGATTTGAAATTGTAATGTCCATCACAGATCGGTATGTCGTAGCGAAAAAATCCATATCTTCACCAGTTCCGACCTGACACTTTCTTCCGGTATCTCGTAATTTCACTTAACGAATTTCGCTGTTGAGGCAGGAAACTATGACATCTATAAATGACTCTACCCTTATGCCCGCTGCGCTGCGCGATACCCGACGCATGAACCAGTTTGTTTCTGTCGCGGCTGCCGTGGCCGGTTTACTGTTTGGTCTGGATATCGGCGTTATCGCTGGCGCACTGCCCTTTATTACCGACCACTTTACGTTAAGCAACCGCCTGCAAGAGTGGGTGGTGAGCAGCATGATGCTGGGCGCGGCCATTGGCGCGCTCTTTAACGGCTGGCTGTCGTTCCGTCTCGGGCGCAAATACAGCCTGATGGTCGGGGCGATCCTGTTTGTTGCCGGATCCATTGGCTCGGCGTTTGCCACCAACGTTGAAGTGCTGCTGCTCTCCCGGGTGCTGCTGGGCGTGGCGGTGGGTATCGCCTCCTACACCGCGCCGCTTTACCTCTCCGAAATGGCGAGCGAAAACGTGCGCGGGAAGATGATCAGCATGTACCAGCTGATGGTGACGCTCGGTATCGTGCTGGCGTTCCTGTCGGATACGTACTTCAGCTACAGCGGCAACTGGCGGGCAATGCTTGGCGTACTGGCGCTTCCCGCGGTACTGCTGATTGTGTTAGTCATTTTCCTGCCGAACAGTCCGCGCTGGCTGGCGCAAAAAGGGCGTCACGTGGAGGCGGAAGAGGTGCTGCGCATGCTGCGCGACACGTCTGAAAAAGCGCGTGAAGAGCTGAACGAAATCCGCGAAAGCCTGAAGCTGAAGCAGGGTGGCTGGTCCCTGTTTAAGGCGAACCGCAACGTGCGCCGCGCGGTGTTCCTCGGCATGCTTTTACAGGCGATGCAGCAGTTTACGGGGATGAACATCATCATGTATTACGCCCCTCGCATCTTTAAAATGGCCGGTTTTACCACCACCGAACAGCAGATGATCGCCACGCTGGTGGTGGGGCTGACCTTTATGTTCGCCACCTTTATCGCAGTGTTTACCGTGGATAAAGCCGGACGCAAACCGGCCCTGAAAATTGGCTTTAGCGTAATGGCGCTCGGCACCTTGATCCTCGGCTACTGCCTGATGCAGTTCGATAACGGCACCGCATCCAGCGGGCTATCCTGGCTCTCCGTCGGCATGACCATGATGTGCATCGCCGGTTACGCAATGAGTGCCGCGCCGGTGGTGTGGATCCTCTGCTCTGAAATTCAGCCGCTGAAATGCCGCGACTTTGGTATTACCTGTTCCACCACCACCAACTGGGTGTCGAACATGATCATTGGCGCGACCTTCCTGACGCTGCTGGACGCAATTGGTGCGGCGGGAACCTTCTGGCTTTATACGGTGCTTAACGTGGCGTTTATCGGCGTGACTTTCTGGCTGATCCCGGAAACCAAAGGCGTGACCCTGGAGCATATTGAACGCAAGCTGATGAGTGGGGAGAAATTGCGTAATATCGGCGTGTAATGTCATTGCCCGGTGGCGCTTCGCTTACCGGGCCTACGATACCGTGTAGGCCGGGTAAGGCGTAGCCGCCACCCGGCTTTGTTTTTACCGCATCGCACGTCTCAAAATACGCTCCGCCTGACGCTGGAAGTCAGCGGCGGTCTCTTCCACCGTTTTCTGCCCGTAGTCGATATACTGCAAAGAGGTACCGAACTGCGCCACAATCTGTGGGTCGTCAAAGTATGGCGAGACGGTGAGTTTCGCTGGCAGCGACTGCGCCAGGCGCAGGCCCGCCACGGAAGGATCGTCCTCTTTAATGGTGCCGTCTTCGGTCAGATACTGCACCGCCACTTTGCTCAGCGGCACGCCGCGCTCCAGGCCCAGCGTATCAACCCCTTCTTTGCTGTTGAGGAGGAAGTTAATCAGCTTCGCTGCTGCTTCCGGGTTTTTGGTCGTCTTACCAATCGACAGCATTTGCGCCGGTTTGAAGAACAGCCCCGCGTCGGTAGCGCCCGGCAGCATCGGGTAGCTGCCCAGCTCCAGTTTCGCCGGTGGCTTCAGGTTGTCGGAATACTTGTTGATGGTAGAGTTCCACATGTAGGTGCCGCCCCATTCGCCCTGGATCCACGGCTTCATCTCATACATGTTGCTCTTACCGAACGAGGCATAGTATTTGGTGTCCGGCATCACGTGGCTGTCGATCAGCTTTTTGTAGGTCTGGAAGAACTCTACCCACTGCTCTTTCGTGTAGCTGAACTTTTTGGTTTTCTCGTCCACCGCAGGAATGTTGTACTTCTGGATCATGTACGAGTTCAGCAGCGCCAGCGTATCCTGGTGCTCCAGTATGACCGGGTAGTATTGCTTGCCGAGCTTGCTCTCGAAGGTTTTACCGGCCGCCATCAACTCGTCCCAGGTTTTCGGGTATGCAATGCCCGCTTTTTTCCAGGTCTCGTCATTGAAGTAGAACACGCGCGCCGTCACCGAGACTGGAATGCCGTTCAGCTTGCCGTTCACGGTGGTGGTTTGCAGCTCTTTCGGATCGAACTGGGACAGGTCGATCACGTCCTTCATCTTGTTAAGATCGTAGAAGCCGTCACCGGTTTTGGAGAAGATTGGCAGCCAGTTCCAGTTCGTCTGCATCACGTCCGGCTCAGTGCCGCCCGCAATCTGGGTGGTCAGACGGGAGAGGTGCCCGTCCCAGCCGGTGTATTCCGCTTTCACGTTGATGTCCGGGTTCTGCTTATGGAACTCTTCCAGCGCTTTCAGGGTGACCTGGTGACGGCCATTGCCGCCCCACCAGGACATCCGTAAATCCACATTCTGCGCCATCGATGGCAAAGCGGTAAGGCCCAGGGTCGCGGAGATTGCTGCGCTTAAAAGCACTTTTTTCATTTTTATTACTCCATCAGAGAGAGAGGTTCTGTTCAGTTTTTGCGTCAAAAATATGACACTTGTTCATCTCAAACGTGAAATACACCTTACGATGAAGACCCTTATCAATCATTGGCTTAGCTTCATCGGACGGGATTCGGGCGGTCAGTTCGTAGTCCGCGACCTTCAGGTACACGAAGAATTCGTGGCCCATGTTCTCAACGCGCACCATCTCCCCGCTACAGCCGCCGTTCGGGAACGGCTGATCAGAGAGCGACACAAATTCCGGGCGCACGCCGTAGAAGATCTCCTGACCCGCATAAGCCGCGACTTTCTCCTGCTTCTCCGCGTTCAGCGGCATGGTTTCACCGCCAATGGCGATGTGCAGCTGGCCCGCTTTTTCCACCAGTACGCTCCTGCGAATATTCATCTCCGGCGCGCCGATAAAGCCCGCCACGAACATGTTTTTCGGCTTGTGGTAGAGGTTGTCCGGCGTGTCCACCTGCATGATGTGACCGAGCTTCATCACGCAGATGCGGTCGCCCATGGTCATCGCTTCGGTCTGGTCGTGGGTCACGTAAACGGTGGTGGCCGGTTTTCCGGACTTCTTCAGCTGCTTGTGCAGGTCAGAAATACGGATACGCATTGAGGCGCGCAGTTTGGCGTCGAGGTTTGAAAGCGGCTCATCGAACAGGAAGACGTCCGGCTTTTTCACAATCGCTCGGCCTACCGCCACGCGCTGTGCCTGGCCGCCGGAAAGCTGGCGCGGCAGGCGGTCGAGCAGTTCTTCCAGCTCAAGAATTTTGGCGGCTTCATTCACCTGAGACTCAATCTGATCTTTCGGCAGCTTGCTTAACTTGAGACCAAAAGCCAGATTCTCGCGCACCGTCATGTGCGGATAGAGGGCGTAGTTCTGGAACACCATTGCAATACCGCGCTCTTTCGGCGCGAGGTTGTTCACGATCTTGTCGCCGATGCGCACCTCGCCGCCGCTGATGGTTTCCAGCCCCGCCAGCATGCGCAGGGTAGTGGATTTAGCGCAGCCGGATGGGCCGACAATCACCATGAATTCCCCTTCGGCGATTTTAAGATCGATCGCGTGTACCGCTTTAAAGCCGTTGGAGTAGACCTTTTCCAGCTTGTTGAAAATAACTTCAGCCATGGTATTTCCCTCTTAACCTTTAATTCCGCTGCTGGTGACGCCCTGTACGAAGTAGCGCTGTGCCAGGAAGAAGACAATGATGGATGGCAGAATGGAGATGCTCGCCATTGCCAGAATTTCGTTCCACGGCGCCCCTTCGGTGACGTCGATGGACATTTTCAGCGCCAGCGCGATGGGGTATTTATCCACGCTGTAGACATAAATCAGCGGCCCGATAAAGTCGTTCATGGACCACATGAACTGGAACAGGGCGACGGAGATAATGGCCGGTTTCAGGATCGGCACGACCACGTACCACAGCACCTGGAAGGAGTTACAGCCGTCGATCTGCGCCGCCTCTTCCATGTCACGCGGGACGCCGCGCAGGAACTGGATCAGCATGAAGACGAAGAATCCCTGGGTGGCGAAGGCCAGCGGCAGGTACAGCGGCATGTAGCTGTTGAGCATGCCCATTTCACGGAACATCAGGTACTGCGGGATCAGCAGCACGGTGCTGGGCAGCAGCATGGTGGTGATGAGCGTGGCGAACCAGAACTTCTTCCACGGGATTTCGAAGCGGGCAAAGCCGTACGCCACGATGGTGGAGGAGATAATGGTCAGGATCACTTTCGGGATCACATACTTGAAGGTGTTCAGCATGTAATGGCCGAAGGTGTATTCGGTGCCGGTTTTCCAGCCGTTGACGAAGCCATCCCAGGTGGCGTGGGCAGGCCACAGGCTCAGGGTGGTGAAGATCTCGTGGTTCGGTTTGAACGACGCCGAGAACATCCACACCAGCGGGTAAAGCATCAGCAGGCCGACAACCAGCAGGATCACATAGCGAACGGTGGCGTTGATTTTCTCTCTGCGCAGCGTGCGGGCCACTTCGCGCTCGGCGACGCTGCGTGCCGTGGAGAGTTGTTGGATATCAGCCATTTTTGCCTCCTTTATCGGCGGAGTAGAACACCCAGTATTTCGACGACTTAAAGGCGATACCGGCGAAGACGGCCACCACCAGGAACAGGACCCACGCCAGCGCCGCGCCATAGCCCATATCGAAATACTTAAACGCGGTGTCGTAGATGTAGAGCGAGAACAGGTAAGTCGAATAGGTTGGCCCGCCGCCGGTAATCACGTACGGCCCGGTAAATTCCTGGAACGCCTGCGTGGTCTGCATGATGAAGTTGAAGAAGATCACCGGCGTAATCAGCGGCACGGTCACCTTCATGAACATCTGCCATTTCGATGCGCCATCGATCATCGCCGCTTCATACTGGGATTGCGGTACGTTTTGCAGCGCGGCCAGGAAGATGACCATCGCGGAACCGAACTGCCAGACGCGCAGCAGGGTAACGGACATCAGCGCCAGCGACGGTTCACCCAGCCAGTTCACCGGGTCAAAGCCAAATACGCCGATAAAGCTGTTCAGCAGACCATCGATGGCAAATAAGGCGCGCCACAGGACGGCAATGGCGACGGAGCTGCCGAGGATCGACGGAATATAGTAGGCAGTTCGGAAAAAGCCGATGCCGCGTAATTTAAAGTTCAGGACAAAGGCAATGCCTAATGCAAAGGCGAGCTTTAACGGGATGGTTAAAAATACATAGGCAAAGGTCACGCCCATGGATTTCCAGAAGAGCGTGTCTTCGGTAAACATGTAGCGATAGTTTTCGATGCCGTTAAACACCGGCGGACTCATCAAATCGTAATCCGTAAAGCTGAGGAAAAACGATGAGACGAAGGGGAATGCCGTAAAGAGTATCAGCCCGATAATGTAGGGTGATATCCATGCGAGCCCCAGCAGCTTGTTTTCATTCATACATACCTACCTGGCAATCAATGGTTTAATACGAAATCTGCTTTGTTACATTTTCCCAGGCCTGCAATACGCGGCATGAGAGCTGAAATTCAGGGTGCAACGTCTGGCAACGGCAAAAACCTGCGTTTGTTTTTTAACGCTTTTTTGTCTTTCTTCCTGCTATAAGTGCTTTTGATTTCAAAAGAGATGAACCGGCGTTCTTGGATACTAAAACATCGTTTTATTTTATATTATTGCGATTTATTTCTGCGTCATTCGCTTAATGGTGGAAATGTGATCAGCGTCGAAACGCTGTTTCAATATAGTGAGGGAGGTGGCATTTTTGACTTTTCACGAACGTTCGCCGCGGGCCATGAGGAAGAGATAACGAAGCAAAAGGGGAGCGGGAATAAGAATAGTCACGCAGCGTGGCTAACTACCAGATCTGATAGCAGGTCTACAGATGTACCAATTCGCCATTCAGATAATTCTTACATTCTTGTATGATTTGTTACACCGGAACCAGTCAGGCAGAATTTCACTGCATCCTTAAAAGAAGAACAGTTATGTCAGCGATGGATTTCAAAAAACATACGGATCTCAACTTTCCTCACTATGCTCCCCCGGCGGTCAGCGCTAAAGAAATAGATCTTCTGGGTCTGCTGGACGTCCTGCTGGCAGCCAAAAAACGCATCATCACCATTGTCTTTGCCTTTGCACTGGTCGGCCTGGCAATCGCCTTCCTGATACCGCAAAAATGGACCAGTAAAGCCGTCATTACGCCCGCGGAACAGACGCAGTGGAGTTCGCTGCGCCAGATGATGGTGGCGCTACAGGTGCTTGACGTCGACGTGAAAATTACACGGGCGGATGTGTTTAATCTGTTTATCAAAAAGTTTCAGTCCCAGTCCCTGCTTGAAGAGTACATGAAGAGTTCACCTTACGTGATGGCTCAGCTCGATGGCGCCGAGGTTGACCCGCTGGAGCTGCATCGCGCGGTAGTCAATATTGCCGAAAAGATGAAGGCTATTGATAACACGCAGGAAAAAAATGCTGATAAAGCGCCGTATCTCTCCTGGACATTAAGCTTCACTGCCCCAACGGCAGAGGACGCGCAGAAAGTGTTGAACGGTTACATTCAGTACATCTCCCGCATCGTTGAGCAGGAGACCATGCAGAACATTCGTGACCAGCTGATCCTGAGAACCAAAACGGTACAGCAGCAGCTGGAGCTGGATCGGGTTCGTCTGACCAATATCCACAATACCAACCTGCAACGCCTGAACTACTCGCTGGAAGTGGCGAACGCGGCGGGGATCAAAAAGCCGGTCTACAGCAATGGACAGGCGGTGAAAGACGATCCGGATTATTCCGTTGCCCTCGGTGCGGACGGGATTGCGCAGAAATTGCAGATTGAAAAAAATCTCAAGGACGTTTCTGAGCTGAACGCCGATTTCCAGAACCGCGAATACTATCTGGCACAGCTGCAAAAACTCTCCTTCGAAGATGTGAGCCTGGAGCCGTTCAAATACCAGCTCTCGCCTTCCATGCCGGTGAAAAAAGATGGCCCGGGCAAAGCCCTGATCGTGCTGCTGGCGTGTATTTTGGGTGGACTGTTTGCCTGCGGCAGCGTGCTGCTGCGCGAGGCAATGAGCACCCGCAACCCGCTGCCGGAACAACTTCCTGAGCCGGTTACGGAATAACAGCAAATAAAGGCGCTCAGATGAGCGCCTTTTTTTATTTCAGGAAGTCTTCGCGTATCGGCGTAAAGGTATCCAGCAGGGTACCGGGTTTCAGGCAAACGCAGCCGTGCATCACGTGTGGCGCTTTGTAGAGGGTGTCGCCCGCCGTCACCACATGCTTCTCCTCGCCAATGGTGAACTCAAATTCCCCCGAGAGAACGTAGGTAAGCTGCTCATGCGGATGGTTATGCATCGGGCCAATCGCGCCTTGCTCAAAATTCACTTCAACCGCCATCATCCTGCCGTCGTGCGCCAGAATACGACGCGTCACGCCATTGCCCAGATCCTCAAGCGTGGTCTCTTTATGGAAAATAAACATATTTTCGCCCTGTTATGTAATGAAACATTGTTTCAATTAACTTATCTCACCCGCAGCGAAAAGGAAACGTCTGGCCAAATAACTGGAAAGGCGATCACAAGTTTGCTTCACTGGGTGAAACGCACAGGAGGAAAGATGAAAACGATCGGTCTGTTAGGGGGCATGAGCTGGGAATCAACGATCCCGTACTACCGCCTGATTAATGAAGGCGTCAAACAGCGTCTGGGCGGTCTGCATTCGGCCAGCCTGCTGCTGCACAGCGTGGATTTCCATGAGATAGAAGCCTGCCAGTCGGGCGGGGAGTGGGACAAAGCCGGGCAGATGCTGGCGGACGCCGCGCTTGGGCTGGAGCGCGCGGGCGCGCAGGGAATTTTGCTGTGTACCAACACCATGCATAAGGTGGCGTCACACATTGAAGACCGCTGTTCGCTGCCGTTTTTACATATCGCGGATGCCACCGGGCGTGCCATTCGTGCCACCGGCATGACGCGCGTGGCGCTGCTGGGGACGCGCTACACCATGGAGCAGGATTTTTACCGTGGACGGCTGAGCAGTCAGTTTGGTATTGAAAGCCTGATCCCGGATGAGGCTGACCGGGCGCGCATTAATCAGATTATTTTTGATGAACTGTGCCTGGGCACCTTCAGCGAAACGTCGCGCGCCTGGTACGTCAGTGTGATTGAGAAACTGGCGCAGCAGGGGGCGGAAGGGGTCATCTTCGGCTGTACCGAAATTGGCCTACTGGTGCCGACAGACCAAAGCCCGATACCGGTCTTCGATACCGCCGCCATCCATGCCGCGGATGCGGTGGAGTTTATGCTGTCATAGGGGTTTTTGCAGGTCAGGTAAGCGAAGCGCCACCTGACGCGCGTGCGCAATCAGGTGTTCGCTAAACGCATCAACCAGCGCTGAGGCGGGCCGGTGCAGGGGGCGGATCAGGCTCACGGTAAAAGGAACGGAAACGCTGAAACGGCGCAGGACCACGCCGCTGCTGGCGTAGTCCATGGCCGTGAGCGGGTTCACCACCGAAATCCCCACGCCCGCGCGCACCATCGCGCAGATTGACGCCGCACTGTGCGTTTCCACCACCATCCGCCGCTTCACCTGATGTTCGGCAAACAGGCCATCCAGAAGCTGTCTGTAGCTGTCGGTCTGCGACAGGCTGATATAGTTCTCACCGTGAAAATCCGCCGGGGTCAGCACCGCTTTGTGGGCAAGCGGGTGGCTGGCAGGCAGCACGCAGACCTCATCCAGCGACAGCAGCTCCGTGCGTTCCGTCCCCGCTGGCGTGACGAGGGTTTCGGTCAGACCCAGATCGTGGCGCTGAGCCGAAAGCCACTCCTCCAGCAGCGGCGACTCCTGCGGCACGATGGTCAGGCTGACCTCCGGATAGCGGGCCAGAAACGGCTGTAGCAGCACCGGCAGGAATGACTGGGAAAAGACCGGCAGGCAGACAATGGACAGCTCGCCCTGGCGAAACTCCCTCAGGCTCTCCGCCGCGCTCACGATCCTGTCCAGCCCGTACCAGGAGCGCTGAACCTCCTCAAACAGACGTAGACCCTGCACCGTCGGATGCAGCCTGCCGCGGGTGCGTTCAAACAGCTTCAGCCCCAGCACTTTCTCAAAGCGTGCCAGCTCGCGGCTGACCGTCGGCTGCGAGGTGTGCAGCATGTGCGCGGCTTCTGTGAGATTGCCGGTGGTCATCACCGCATGAAAAATCTCGATATGGCGTAGGTTAACGGCGGGCATAGGGCACCTGGTGGCTGAGCGTTATCCATATCATTTTTGCATAGACTCACGATAAAACGATATTTTTTATTCTCTTCAGGCTATGGCGTAATGATAAAAAAACAGCTTTCCGGAGATGACCATGCCACGCCCACTCAACCAGACCGAGACCGATTTGAACGCCGATAACCTGCTGCGCCTGCCTGCCGAATTTGGCTGCCCGGTGTGGGTCTACGATGCGCAGATTGTCCGCGAGAAGATCGCCGCGCTGCATCAGTTTGACGTGGTGCGTTTTGCGCAAAAGGCCTGTTCCAATATTCATATCCTGCGCCTGATGCGCGAGCAGGGCGTGAAGGTTGACTCGGTATCGCTGGGGGAAATCGAACGTGCGCTGGCGGCCGGGTTTGATCCTAAAGCCGACAGCGACGCGATTGTTTTCACCGCTGACCTGATAGACGACGCCACGCTGGCGCGCGTGCACGAGCTGCAAATCCCGGTCAATGCCGGTTCGGTGGATATGCTGGAGCAGCTTGGTCAGGTTTCCCCGGGCCATCGCGTCTGGCTGCGCATCAACCCGGGCTTTGGTCACGGCCACAGTCAAAAAACCAACACCGGCGGCGAAAACAGCAAGCACGGGATCTGGTATGCCGATATGCCTGCGGCGCTGGAGGTTTTACAACGCTACAACCTCAAGCTGGTGGGCATTCACATGCATATCGGTTCCGGCGTGGATTATGGCCATCTTGAGCAGGTCTGTGGCGCAATGGTGCGTCAGGTTATCGATTTTGGTCAGGATCTGGAGGCGATCTCCGCCGGGGGAGGGCTATCGATCCCCTACCGCGAAGGGGAAGAGGCGATCGACACGGATCACTACTATGGCCTGTGGAGCGCCGCGCGTGACAGCATCGCCGCCCATCTGGGCCATGCGGTGAAGCTGGAAATTGAGCCGGGTCGTTTCCTGGTCGCCGAAGCTGGCGTGCTGGTGGCGCAGGTGCGGAGCGTGAAGGAGATGGGAAGCCGTCACTTTGTGCTGATTGATGCTGGCTTCAACGACCTGATGCGTCCGTCCATGTATGGCAGCTATCATCACATCACCGCGCTTGCCGCCGATGGCCGCGATCTGCTCAACGCCCCACGCATCGAGACCGTCGTTGCCGGGCCGCTGTGTGAATCCGGGGACGTCTTTACTCAACAGGAAGGCGGGAAAGTCGAAACCCGTTCGCTGCCAGAGGTAAAACCGGGAGATTATCTGATGCTGCATGATACCGGTGCGTACGGGGCGTCGATGTCTTCGAACTACAATAGCCGCCCGCTGCTGCCGGAAGTGCTGTTTGATAACGGCGTGGCGCGGCTGATTCGCCGTCGCCAGACCATTCAGGAGCTGCTGGCGTTAGAGCTGGTCTGATTAAACCACGGGCCTGTTGTCACCGAATCGCGTAACACCAGCGTGCCGGTGAACGGCGGGATCGCCTCAACCGGCTGGTTTTTTGCCAGCCGGATCGCCTGGTCGATCGCCGTGACGATCATGCTGTCGATCGGCAGATACACCGACGACAGGGCAGGCTCCAGCCACTTTGCGCTGGGGGCATCGTCAAAACCAAACAGCGAAATATCCTGCGGGATCTTCAGCCCGGCCTGGTGTAATGCTTTGGAGGCGCCCAGGGCCATATCATCGTTACAGGCAAACAGGGCGCTGAACGGCGTCTTTTCCGCAATCAGCTCCTTGCACAGCTCGTAACCCCGCGTCATGCCCGCATCGCCGTACTTAATCCGCCGCTCATCGAGACGAATGCCGTGCTTCTCCAGCGCCTTACGGTAGCCCATCAGCCGCGCTTTGCCCGTCGGCGTGTGGATCGGGACGGTGATACAGGCGATCTCCCGGTGGCCCTGGCTTATCAGGTAATCCACCGCTTTGAAGGCCGCGTCCTGCTGTTCAAAGAAGACGCAGCGATCCGCCGCCTGACTCACTTCACGGTTAATGATCACCAGCGGCGTCTGCACGCTGTTAATAAGCTTCAGGATCGTCTTTTCGCTCATGTAACGCGTGTACAGCACGATGGCGTCACACTTGCGGTCAGCAAGCATCTGCACCGCCTGTTCTTCCTGCTCAGGGGCATCGTGACCGTCGGTAACAATCAGTTGTTTACCGTGCGTTTCGGTCTGCCGCGACGCCTGCTGAAGCAAACGGCCAAAGTAAAAACCGTCGAACGTCGAGACGACCAGACCAATGCTGTTGCTGGTCTGGTTAGCCAGCGAACGCGCGAGAAAATTCGGACGATAGCCCAGCTCCTCCATCGCACGAAATACCTGCTGACGCGTGCTCTCTTTAACCTGACCTGTGCCGTTCAGCACGCGCGAAACGGTGGCCTTCGACACGCCCGCACGCAGTGAGACATCCAGCATTGTTGCCATTCGAAATTCCTGTTTCCACGTAATGGTTCGCAGTTTAACACAGACCATCCGGCGCATAAGCGGCGTGGGAAGGGCAAAACCCCATAACGATCACGCTTTTCGGTAACGATCCTCGTCCGCGGGATAAATGGCTGTTATTGGCATGCCAAAATAGTGATAAATCACAATCTGGAATACCTCTTACCTCGCTGAGAGCTTAATCACAGAATAAAACGCCTGCGGACGCTATTTTTGGCATACCAATAGTATCCGGCTGTCCATCTTATTCAATAAAAGCCCTTTTACTGAGGTATTACCCTATGGCATTTCAGGAAAAACTGATCGACGCTCTGGGCAGTTTTGCCACCACCTTCAACAGCTATCGCTATATCCAGGCGATCAAGTCTGCGTTTATTACCTTAATGCCGGTCATCATTGTGGGGGCGTTCTCGGTACTGATCTCCAATATGGTGCTGGATCCAAAGAACGGTCTGGCGAGCTTTCAGTCCCTGTCGTTTCTCGCGGCGTTAAAGCCGATCACCAGCGCGCTCAACTATGCCACGCTGAACTTTCTCAACATCGGCGCGGTGTTTTTGATCGGTATTGAGCTGGGGCGTATAAACGGTATCAAGTCCCTGTTCCCCGGCCTGCTGGCGGTGATCTGCTTTATCTGCGTGACGCCGACCACGGTGGAAATGCTGGTGGACGGCGAGATGCACGTGGTGAAAGACGTGCTGCTGCGCCAGTTCTCGGATACCCGCAGCCTGTTCCTCGGTATGTTTATCGCTATCCTGTCGGTGGAGATCTACTGCTGGCTGGAAAACCGTAAAGGACTGAAAATCAGGATGCCGGACACGGTGCCGCCGAACGTCGCCGCGTCGTTCTCTGCACTGATCCCGGCCATTATCACCACTACCGCCATCGCCACCTTTGGCTTCGTGTTTCATCAGGTGACCGGTATGTATCTTTACGACGCGGTTTACCAGGTGGTGCAACAGCCGCTGGAGCGCGTGGTGCAAAGCCTGCCGGGGATCCTGCTGCTGATGTTTGTCGCCCAGCTGTTCTGGGTGATTGGTATTCACGGCAACCAGATGATCAAGCCGATCCGCGAGCCGCTGCTGCTGGGGGCGATCACCGTTAACATGAGCGCCTTCGAGCAGGGCAAAGAGGTGCCAAACATCATCACCATGCCGTTCTGGGACGTCTATATGAGCATCGGCGGCTCCGGCCTGACCATCGGCCTGCTGATAGCCGTCATGATTGCCACCAAACGTAAAGAGATGAAGGAGATCGCCAAACTCTCCATTGGCCCTGGCATTTTTAACATCAACGAGCCGGTGATCTTCGGCATGCCAATCATGCTCAACCCGATCCTGGCTATCCCGTTCATCATCACGCCGCTGGTGACAGGCTCCATAGGCTACTTTGCCACCGTGACCGGATTTGCCGGGAAAGCCGTGGTGATGGTGCCCTGGACCACGCCGCCGCTGATTAACGCCTGGCTGTCAACCGCGGGCTCCATGGGGGCGGTGATCACCCAGTTTATCTGCATCGTGACCGCGGTGATTATCTATCTGCCGTTTGTGAAGATCGCTTCACGCCGCGCAGAGCAGGCCGCACTGCAACAAGCCACCGATAACGCATGAGGACAGGATGAGCACAAAACAGATAGCCATACCGCAAGATTTTATGCTGGGCGCGGCGGCATCGGCCTGGCAGACCGAGGGCTGGAGCGGCAAAAAGCCGGGGCAGGATTCGTGGATCGATCTCTGGTACAAGAACGATCGTCACGTCTGGCACAACGGCTATGGTCCTGCGGTGGCAACCGACTTTATCAACCGCTTCCGCGAAGACGTGGCGCTGATGAAGCAGGCGGGACTGACGCACTATCGCACCTCGATCAACTGGTCGCGCTTTTTGACCGACTATGAAAACGCCACCGTAGATGAAGAGTACGCCGCCTATTACGACGCGCTGTTTGATGAAATGCACCGTCAGGGCATTGAGCCGATGATCTGCCTGGAACACTACGAATTGCCGGGTGTGCTGCTGGAGACCTACGGCGGCTGGGCGTCGAAGCACGTCGTCGAGCTGTTCGTTCGCTATGCGGAAAAGGTGTTTGAGCGCTTTCACGGCAACGTCACCCGCTGGTTTACCTTCAACGAGCCGATTGTGGTCCAGACGCGCGTCTACCTTGACGCACTGCGCTGGCCGTATGAGCAGAACACCAGCACCTGGATGCAGTGGAACCACCATAAGGTGCTGGCGACGGCGAAAGTGGTGAAGCTGTTTCGTGAGAAAGGGTATAACGGCTCGGTGGGCTGTATCCTGAACCCGGAAGTGACCTATCCGCGCTCGCGCGCGCCGCATGACGTGCGGGCGGCAGAGATGTACGATCTGTTCTACAACCGTGTCTTTCTCGACCCGCTGGTGCACGGGCGCTATCCGCAGGCGCTTTTTACCCTGCTGGCGCAGCATCAGGTGCAGTGGGACTACACGGCTGACGAACTGGCGCTGATTGCCGACAACACCGTCGACGAACTGGGCATTAACCTCTATTACCCGCATCGCGTCAAAGCCCCGTCCCGCGCCTGGCACCCGGAGACGCCGTTCCATCCGGCATACTACTACGAGCCGTTTGAGCTGCCAGGACGGCGGATGAACACCTCCCGCGGCTGGGAGATCTTCCCGCGCATTATTTACGACATGGCGATGCGGATTAAAAACGACTATCGCAACATTGACTGGTTTGTAGCGGAAAGCGGGATGGGCGTGGAGAACGAAGCTCAGTTTCGCAATCGCGACGGTGTTATCGACGATACCTACCGCATCGACTTTATCAGCGAGCACCTTTACTACACGCTGCTGGCGCGTGAAGAAGGGGCTAACTGCCACGGCTATATGCTGTGGGCGTTCACCGACAACATTTCTCCGATGAACGCGTTTAAAAACCGCTACGGGCTTATTGAGATCGACCTTGAAAACCATCGCGCACGGCGGGCAAAGAAATCGGCATCCTGGTTCCGCCAGCTGCGCGATGAGCGTGTGCTGACGCTCAGGGTTGACGATGAATGGAAGTAAGCCTTCTGGTAAAATAGCGCACAAACTGGCCGGGAGGACGTCCGGCCCGCGCATTAACTGAAAAACACAGGTGAAAACGTGGATAAGGCTGTCATCCTGCCGGAAAAAAAACAGTACCAGGAGATTGGCGAGGATTTACGGGCGCAGATTATCCAGGGACATTATCCCGTGGGATCGCGTCTGCCGCCGGAGCGCAACATCGCCGAGACGTATGGCGTGAGCCGCACTATTGTGCGAGAGGCGCTGCTGATGCTTGAGCTACAGGGGACGGTGGATATTCGTCAGGGATCGGGCGTGTACGTGATGCGCATTCCGGAGGAGCATGAAAACGAGGAAGAGCGTTTTCTGAACAGTGACGTGGGTCCGTTTGAAATTCTTCAGGCCCGTCAGCTGCTTGAAAGCAACATTGCTGCCTTTGCCGCAAAAATGGCGACGCGGGCGGATATCGATAACCTGCGCCGCATCATCGAGCAGGAGCAACGGGCGATTGCCGCCGACGACCGCAGCCAGGACAACAACAAAATGTTCCACCTGGTGCTGGCGGGGGCCACACAAAACCAGATGCTGCTGGCGACCGTTGAGAGCGTCTGGCATCACATGGACAGCAGCCCGCTGTGGCAGCAGTTCAACGGCCACATCGCCAGCCGCGCCTGGCGTCTGAAGTGGCTCGGCGACAGGCAAACCATTCTCGCTGCGCTCCGCCGCCGCGACGTGATGGGCGCATGGCAGGCGATGTTCCAGCATCTTGAGAACGTCAAAAAGAGCCTGCTTGAACTGTCAGACGAAGACGCACCGGATTTTGACGGCTATCTCTTCGAATCGGTTCCCCTTTTCCAGGGGAAGCTGGTGTGAATATTCTGCCGCTTCACGCTGCGCCGCAGTTTACACAGCAGGTAATCGACTGGATCTGGGAAGCGTTTGGTGAAGGATTGCCGCGCGCCTTTTTCCAGAGCATCGTCGAGCACAGCCTGACGCCGGGCGCGTTACCGCTCACCTTTATTGCCGTTGAGAATGACCAGCTGCTGGGCACCGTTGGGTTATGGCGTTGTGATTTGATTTCCCGGCAGGATCTCCACCCGTGGCTGGCTGCGCTGTATGTCGATGAAGCGGCCCGGGGAAACGGGCTGGCGGGAAAACTTCAGGAGCATGTGAAGGGCTATGCGCGACGCGCCGGGTATCACGAGCTTCATCTCTGGTCTGCCTGCCGCGACTTCTACGAACGTTACGGCTGGCACTATATCGGCGATGCGCTGGAATACCCGGATAAAACCGTCCATCTCTATCGCTGTTCGCTTGCGGCTTCCGCAGGCGAGACCACCGAGTGACGGCGCACTAAGGTTGGGCTGAACAGGTGAGTAATTTCCGGTGGCGGGCGACGCTCGGCCAGCGCTAACGCCAGTTCTGCCGCCTGCGTGGCCATGGTTACAATCGGGTAGCGCACGGTGGTCAGGCGAGGGCGCACGTAGCGCGACACCAGCACATCATCAAAACCAATCAGCGAAATTTCGGCCGGAACGTCAATCCCGTTGTCATTTAACACGCCCATTGCGCCTGCGGCCATGGAGTCGTTATAGCTGGCCACGGCGGTGAAATTTCGCCCGCGGCCCAGTAGCTCCGTCATCGCCTGCTCGCCGCCACTCTCATCCGGTTCACCGTATGCCACAAGACGATCGTTGCACGGCAGACCGGCTTCGCGCAGCGCGTCGTAATAGCCCTGAAGGCGATCTTCCGCATCGGAAATTGGGTGGTTGGAGCACAGATAACCGATTCGGGTATGGCCCTGCTGGATGAGATGACGGGTTGCGAGCCATGCGCCGTAACGGTCGTCGAGCGCCACACAGCGGTTTTCAAAACCGGGAATAATACGGTTGATAATCACCATCCCCGGCATCTGTTTCATCAGATGGATCAGCTCGGCATCGGGGATCATTTTGGCATGGACCACCAGCGCCGCACAGCGATGACGGATCAGTTGCTCAATGGCCTGGCGCTCTTTCTGTTCATTGTGGTAGCCATTACCAATCAGCAGGAAATTACCGGTGTGATAAGAGACTTGCTCTACGGCTTTGACCATCGCACCAAAAAACGGATCGGACACATCCCCGACCACCAGCCCGATGGTTTCTGTCGACTGTTGGGCAAGGGCACGCGCGTTGGCGTTTGGGTGATAATTCAGGTTTTCCATGGCGTCCTGCACGGCCTGGCGCGATGCATCACTGGCTTTAGGGGAGTTGTTGATCACGCGGGAGACGGTCGCGACGGAAACACCCGCCAGACGAGCCACATCCTTAATTGTCGCCATTCAATACCTTCTTATAGGGGTAAGCGTTTACACACTAACTAGTGTTGCGGAAAAGCGGCGCGCATTCAAGGGGAGCGGGTGAGCGTCCTCTGCAAACGTGATGCAGAACATCCCTCGCGGTGTAAGCGTTACACGGCCAGTCATGTCTGAATAATGTCATTCCGAACCTTTAGTTACACTTTGCCTCAGGCTGTTGCGATTGTCCGTTAGCAACGACCCACCGTGAATTGCTAGAGTCGAGATCCCAGAGGTATTGATAGGTGGAATCAACTTCGGTTGATTAACACGATTTACACCAACCTGCGTTTTACGCAGGTTTTTTTTTGCCTGTAAGTTCAACCTGTAACAGCAACAGAGAATATTCACACCTGGTTGCATTTCGGCTCATTCCCTTGCGTTTTCCCGCTGGCGAAGCCCGTCGCCGGAGGCCACAATCAAGATCCCAGAGGTATTGATTGGTGAGAATTTCTGGTACGTTTTCGTACTCTTCTCTTGCACCAACCTGCGCGGATGCGCAGGTTTTTTTTGCCTCTGTTTTTGCTATCGCCCCCTCACGACTTCTCGTGTAATCTGCCACCATTTATACCTTTCACACTGGCTGGCAAAGGGAGTTGAAATGCTTTTTGGGTTCTTCCGCACACTGTTCCGTCTCCTGTTTCGCATCCGCGTAACTGGCGATACGCAGGCACTCTATGGCGAGCGTGTTCTAATCACACCGAATCACGTCTCTTTTATTGATGGCGTATTGCTGGCGCTGTTTTTGCCCGTGCGGCCCGTCTTCGCGGTGTACAGCTCCATCAGTGAACAATGGTACATGCGCTGGCTCAGGCCGCTGATTGATTTTGTGCCGCTCGACCCAACCAAACCGATGATGATTAAACATCTGGTGCGTCTGATTGGACAGGGGCGTCCGGTGGTTATTTTCCCGGAAGGGCGGATTTCGGTGACGGGCTCCCTGATGAAAATTTATGACGGAGCCGGTTTTGTCGCGGCGAAGTCTCAGGCCACCGTCGTGCCGATACGCATTGATGGGGCCGAGCTGACCTTTTTCAGCCGCCTGAAAGGGCTGGTGAAGCAGCGTCTGTTCCCGAAAATCACGCTGCATATTTTACCGCCGACGTCACTGCCGATGCCCGAGGCGCCGCGCGCGCGTGACCGCCGTAAAATTGCCGGAGAAATGCTGCACCAGATTATGATGGAAGCGCGTATGGCCGTTCGCCCGCGCGAAACGCTGTATGAATCGTTGCTGTCGGCGCAGTATCGCTACGGCGCGAAGAAAAACTGCATTGAAGACATCAACTTCACGCCGGATACCTACCGTAAGCTGTTGACCAAAACGCTGTTTGTCGGGCGTATCCTCGAGAAGTACAGCAAACAGGGCGAAAAGATCGGCCTGATGCTGCCGAACGCGGGGATCAGCGCGGCGGTGATCTTTGGTGCCGTCTCCCGGGGCCGCATTCCGGCGATGATGAACTACACGGCAGGTGTGAAAGGGCTCTCCAGCGCGATTACCGCAGCACAAATCAACACCGTCTTTACCTCCCGCCAGTTCCTGGAAAAAGGCAAGCTGTGGCACCTGCCGGAACAGCTGACTCAGGTGCGCTGGGTGTTCCTGGAAGATCTGAAAGCAGACGTCACGGCCGCCGACAAGCTGTGGATTTTCGCGCACCTGCTGATGCCACGTCTGGCGCAGGTCAGGCAGCAGCCGGAAGACGATGCCATTATCCTCTTTACCTCCGGCTCTGAAGGTCATCCGAAAGGTGTGGTTCACAGTCATAAAAGCATTCTGGCGAACGTCGAACAGATTAAAACTATCGCTGATTTTACCGCCAACGATCGCTTTATGTCGGCGCTGCCGCTGTTCCACTCATTTGGTCTGACCGTGGGGCTCTTTACGCCGCTGCTGACCGGGGCCGAAGTGTTCCTCTACCCAAGCCCGCTGCACTACCGCATTGTGCCGGAACTGGTCTATGACCGTAACTGTACCGTGCTGTTCGGGACATCCACCTTCCTCGGTAACTACGCCCGCTTCGCCAACCCGTATGATTTCTTCCGCGTACGCTACGTGGTGGCGGGGGCGGAAAAACTCCAGGACAGCACGCGCCAGATCTGGCAGGACAAGTTTGGCCTGCGCATTCTGGAAGGCTATGGCGTGACGGAGTGCGCCCCGGTGGTCTCTATCAACGTACCGATGGCGGCAAAACCGGGCACGGTTGGCCGCATTCTGCCTGGGCTGGACGCGCGTCTGCTGGCGGTGCCGGGCATTGAAGATGGCGGACGCCTTCAGCTGAAAGGGCCGAACGTCATGAATGGCTATCTGCGTGTGGAAAATCCGGGCGTGCTTGAGGCGCCGACGGCTGAAAACGTCAACGGCGAGGTTGAAACGGGCTGGTACGACACGGGCGATATCGTGCGCTTCGACGATCAGGGCTTCGTGCAGATCCAGGGACGTGCAAAACGCTTCGCCAAAATCGCCGGGGAAATGGTCTCTCTTGAAATGGTCGAGACGCTGGCAACCGCCGTCTCAGCGGAGAAAATGCATGCGACCGTGGTGAAAAGTGATGCCAGTAAAGGCGAGGCGCTGGTGCTGTTTACCACCGACGGTGAACTGAAGCGTGACGCGCTGCTCAGGTATGCGCGCGAACACGGTATCCCCGAGCTGGCGGTGCCCCGCGATATTCGCTACCTCAAACAGTTACCGGTGCTGGGCAGCGGTAAACCCGATTTCGTGACCCTGAAGGGCATGGTTGAAGAGGCGGAACAGCAAAATGCGTGAGTCAGTGCACACTAACACTTCAATCTGGTCGAAAGGCATGATGGCAGTTATTGCTGCCCAGTTTCTTTCCGCGTTCGGCGATAACGCGTTGCTGTTTGCCACGCTGGCGTTGCTGAAAGCGGAGTTTTATCCCGACTGGAGCCAGCCGATCCTACAGATGGTGTTTGTGGGTGCTTACATTGTATTTGCACCCTTTGTCGGGCAGGTGGCGGACAGCTTCCCGAAAGGTCGGGTCATGATGTTTGCCAACAGCCTTAAGCTTCTGGGCGCGGCAAGCATTTGCTTTGGTATCAACCCGTTTGTCGGCTACACGCTGGTAGGCATTGGCGCGGCAGCCTACTCCCCGGCGAAATACGGCATTCTGGGGGAACTGACCACCGGTGATAAGCTGGTGAAGGCCAACGGCCTGATGGAGTCCTCCACCATTGCGGCTATTCTGCTGGGTTCGGTGGCGGGAGGCGTACTGGCAGACTGGCATGTGCTGGCCGCGCTTGGCATCTGCGCCCTGATGTACGGCGGCGCGGTGATCGCCAACCTGTTTATCCCCAAACTGGCCGTGGCGCGTCCGGGGCAATCCTGGCGCTTCGGGCCCATGACCGGCAGCTTCTTCAACGCCTGCCGCGTACTGTGGCGTAACGGTGAAACGCGCTTCTCGCTGATGGGCACCAGTATGTTCTGGGGGGCCGGTGTTACGCTGCGTTTCCTGCTGGTGCTGTGGGTGCCGGTGGCGCTGGGTATAACTGACAACGCCACGCCGACTTACCTGAATGCCATGGTCGCCGTCGGGATTGTTGTCGGGGCCGGGGCTGCGGCAAAACTGGTGACGCTGGAAACCGTCGCGCGCTGCATGCCTGCGGGGATCCTGATCGGCGTCGGTGTTCTGTTCTTCTCCCTGCAACATGCCCTATTGCCGGCCTATGCCCTGCTGTTGCTGATTGGCATGTTAGGCGGTTTCTTTGTGGTGCCGCTAAACGCGCTGTTACAGGAGCGCGGCAAGCAGACCGTTGGGGCGGGCAACGCCATTGCAGTGCAAAACCTTGGTGAAAACATGGCGATGTTACTGATGCTGGGGATTTACTCGCTGGCGGTAAAAGCAGGTGCGCCGGTTGTGGCAATCGGTGTGGGATTCGGCGCGCTGTTCGCGCTGGCGATTACCGGGCTGTGGGTCTGGCAGCGTCGGCGGTGAATTGTGCGGCCTGATGCCCTCACCCCGCCCCTCTACCACGGGGAGAGGGTGAAAACCCTAAAAACGGCAACGTGCGTTGCCGTTTTGCTTTTATTACGGTGCCGGGTAGGTATAAACCTGATGCACCGCTTCAATCTCCGCTAACACCTCTTCACTCAGGTTCAGATGGAAACTCTCAATATTCGTTTTCAACTGATCCATCGTCGTTGCGCCGAGCAGGGTACTCGCCACAAACGGCTGACGACGTACAAAGGCCAGCGCCATCTGCGCCGGATCCAGCCCGTGACGCTTCGCGATATCCACATAGGCCGCAACGGCTTTTTGCGTCTGCTCACCGCTATAGCGGGTGAAGCGGCTGAAAAGCGTGTTACGCGCGCCAGCCGGTTTCGCGCCGTTCAGGTATTTGCCCGTCAGGGTACCGAAGCCCAGACATGAGTAGGCGAGCAGTTCCACCTCTTCGTACTGCGTTACTTCCGCCAGACCCACTTCATAACTGCGGTTCAGCAGGCTGTACGGGTTCTGAATGGTCACGATGCGCGGCAGGTCGTGTTTATCGGCCAGATGCAGATAGCGCATCACGCCAAACGCCGTCTCGTTGGACACACCAATGTAGCGGATCTTACCCGCGCGCTGGCACTCCGTAAGCGCTTCCAGCGTTTCCAGCAGGCTAACGGCCGGGGCACTCTCGTTCCAGGTGTAGCCAAGCTTACCGAAGCAGTTCGTCTGACGCTGCGGCCAGTGCACCTGATAAAGATCGAGATAGTCGGTTTGTAGGCGCTTGAGGCTGGCATCCAGCGCGGCACGGATATTCTTGCGATCGAGGATCTGGTTAGGGCGGATCCCGGCATCGTTATTACGGGAGGGGCCGCTAACCTTAGAGGCGATGACCAGCTTCTCGCGATTGCCGCGTTTCGCCAACCAGTTGCCGACATACGTTTCGGTAAGACCCTGTGTTTCCGGGCGTGGAGGAACAGGGTACATCTCTGCCACGTCAATCAGGTTAATGCCCTGGCTGACGGCGTAATCGAGTTGTGCATGGGCATCGGCTTCGCTGTTTTGTTCACCAAATGTCATGGTGCCCAACCCCAGTTGGCTGATCTCCAGAGCGCTGTGGGGGATACGGTGATAATGCATAGCCGCTTTCCTTTTTTAGACATACAGACCGCGTCAGGAACCTCCCGACAAAGGAATATAAACATGGCAGAGGGAAGACAAAAGGGGAAGGAAAAAATCAAAAAGGCCAGCAAGCTACTGACCTTTATCTGTTTAACGCTCGATGATCTGGGAGACTTCGTCGCGATTAATCTGCATTTGATTGCCTTCGCGATCGCGGTAGCTCACCAGACCGGTATCGTCGTCGACTTCGGGTTTGCCATCGGTCAGGATCATACGACCATCTTTCGTTGACATGACATAGTCGCTGCTACAACCCGATACCGCAAACGCTAAACCGACTGCTGAGATAATTACTGCCCATTTTTTCATCGTTCTCATCCTCACCTAGCTCGTATCAAATCATAGTGTAGTAATAACCTGATATTACGACAGGTGAAAGGGGGGAAATCTTAAAAAGGAGGAGATTCTGTTAGCCGGAGCGCAAAATTAGTAAAAAACTATGTTTTCAACAGGAAGTGGCGTGCCAGCAGCGCCCCGGTGAAATTCTTTTTGAGATAGAAACCGCGCGGCAACGTCAGGATCGGTTCCCCCTTGGCACCTACCGCTTCAGTGAGCGCTTTACTGTTGGCGGCTTTGGGACGAAGTTGCAGTACTTCGCCATGCCGGGCGGTGATCCTCTCAACCTGTCCCAGCACAATCATATCCATCAACTCCTCCCAGTCCTGGGAAAGCTGTCTCTCCTCTTCTTCGTTCGGGCTCCAGAGCAGCGGCGCCCCAACGCGACGCGCTGCCAGCGGGATCTGCCTGTCGCCCTCAACGGGTACCCACAACACCCGCTTCAGCTTATGCCTGACGTGACTGGTTTCCCATGTCACTCCGCTGTTCCCCGTTAGTGGCGCAACGCAGACAAAGGTCGTTTCCAGCGGCCGCCCCTGGCTATCGATGGGGATCGTCTTTAGCTCAACGCCCAGCGCCGCAAAATCTTGCTCGGGTTTACTGCCCGCGCTTGCGCCCAGCCAGCGCTCCAGCAACACGCCAATCCAGCCCTTATCACGCTTCAGATCGTTGGGTATCGTCAACCCCGCCATCACGGCCAGCTCACCCAGTGAATAGCCTGCCAGACGTTGTGCCTGCTGGAGCAATTGCACTTCACTGACGGGAGGGGAGAGCAGGGGGGCGAGAGAATGCATGCTAACAACCTTCTGGTTAAAAAATGAGCTGATATTTTATCCCTTGTGGATAGAGTTTACCTTTTTCTGAGTACATATTCCATGTGGATGATTTATATCATCTTTTTCAGGATTTATTCCGTCATGGCGCCGCAAAAAAACAGGTTGTGCAATTCTGGTCACTGACAATAAACAGGATCTTACACCATGTTATCCACAGAAAAATGGGATAACTGGGAATAACCGCCACTACTGTTTCAATTTACAGCCTTGACGTGCGATGAAAATCGAATTTTCACACAAATTGTGCCTAACTTATTGGCACAATCTGTGGATAAAACCGACGCTGTTCGATCTTTCATCAGCAGGAGGATCTTTGATGTGACAATCGTCACGTTAATCGCCTTTAGCACCCTGGGTTTCAGTTTAACCAATTGAATATAGATGTTTTATTTTAATATGGATAAACTGATGACTCATCGGGCTACAAGGTTGTTCATCGGTAATTCCGTACTTCTTCACAACTCTATCCACAGAAAAAGTGAATAAAAATGGTCTCGATTGCCTGCATCTGTTCATAACTCCTGGCAAAATTGTGAGTTATTCAAATGTTATTAGGTTGCAGGCCTGTAAGAGAGTGGTTTACCGCCTCCCTGTAGTGTGAAACAATCATTCATATATCAGATTTAGTTTGGGGTAGTCCGGTGATTGATGACGATGGCTACCGCCCAAACGTAGGAATAGTAATTTGTAATCGTCAGGGCCAGGTGATGTGGGCCCGGCGATATGGTCAGCACTCCTGGCAGTTCCCGCAAGGCGGGATCAATCCTGGAGAGTCCCCAGAACAAGCGATGTACCGGGAGCTGTTTGAAGAGGTTGGTTTAAGCCGAAAAGATGTTCGCATCCTGGCTTCGACCCGCAACTGGTTGCGTTACAAGTTACCGAAACGTTTGGTGCGTTGGGACACAAAGCCGGTTTGTATCGGCCAGAAACAGAAGTGGTTTCTTTTGCAGTTGGTAGGCAACGATTCAGATATCAATATGCAAACCAGCAGTACGCCAGAGTTTGATGGCTGGCGCTGGGTAAGTTACTGGTATCCGGTTCGTCAGGTCGTGTCATTTAAGCGCGATGTATACCGTAGGGTGATGAAAGAGTTCGCAAGTGTCGTTATGCAGCTTCAGGAGACCCCTCCGAAGCCACAGAGCGCACCTGCCTGGCGACGTAAAAGAGGTTAAGCTACGCAAATCATGCTCACCCGCTTGCGAGAAATAGTTGAAAAGGTTGCCAGTGCGCCTCGCCTCAACGAGGCGCTGAATATTCTGGTGACGGACATCTGTCTTGCGATGGAAACCGAGGTCTGTTCGGTCTATCTGGCCGACCATGACCGACGTTGCTACTACCTGATGGCAACCCGCGGTTTAAAAAAAACACGGGGACGCACCGTCACGCTCGCGTTTGATGAAGGTATTGTTGGCCTGGTCGGGCGACTGGCGGAGCCCATCAACCTTGCCGATGCGCAAAAACACCCCAGCTTCAAATATATCCCTTCCGTTAAAGAGGAGCGTTTCCGCGCGTTTCTTGGCGTGCCAATTATTCAGCGCCGTCAACTGCTCGGCGTGCTTGTTGTCCAGCAGCGAGAGTTGCGCCAGTACGACGAAAGTGAGGAGTCTTTCCTCGTCACGCTGGCAACGCAGATGGCTGCGATCCTCTCTCAGTCCCAGCTGGCAGCCCTTTTTGGTCAGTATCGTCATACGCGTATCCGCGCGCTTCCGGCTTCGCCGGGCGTCGCTATCGCCGAAGGCTGGATGGATGCCACGCTGCCGCTGATGGAGCAGGTCTACGAAGCCTCTACGCTCGATGAAGCGCTTGAGCGCGAGCGGCTTACCGCGGCGCTGGAAGAGGCGGCGAATGAGTTTCGTCGCTACAGCAAACGCTTTGCCGCTGGCGCGCAAAAAGAGACGGCGGCTATTTTCGATCTCTACTCTCACCTGCTTTCCGATGCGCGTTTGCGCCGGGAGCTGTTTGCCGAGGTCGATAAAGGTTCGGTGGCAGAGTGGGCGGTTAAAAAGGTCATAGAAAAATTTGCCGAGCAGTTTGCGGTGCTGACTGACGGTTATCTGAAAGAGCGCGCTGGCGATTTACGCGCGCTTGGGCAACGTCTGCTGTTCCACCTCGATGATACTATTCAGGGGGCGAATGCCTGGCCGAACCGGTTTGTGCTGGTCGCCGACGAGCTCTCGGCAACAACGCTGGCGGAGTTACCGCAGGACAGGCTGGCGGGCGTGGTGGTGCGTGATGGCGCTGCGAACTCGCATGCCGCCATTATGGTGCGCGCGCTCGGTATTCCGACCGTGATGGGGGCGGATATTCAGCCTTCCGTACTGCATCGCCGCACGCTGGTGGTGGATGGATATCGCGGTGAGTTGCTGGTGGATCCTGAGCCGGTTCTCCTCCAGGAGTACCAGCGTCTTATCAGCGAAGAAAATGAATTAAGCAAGCTGGCGGAAGACGACGTCAACCTGCCCGCGCATCTGAAAAGCGGTGAGCGGGTGAAGGTGATGCTCAACGCTGGCTTAAGCCCCGAGCACGAAGAAAAGCTCGGCAGCCGCATTGATGGCATTGGTCTCTACCGCACCGAAATACCGTTCATGCTGCAAAGCGGCTTCCCTTCAGAAGAGGAGCAGGTTGCGCAGTATCAGGGCATGTTGCAGATGTTTAACGATAAACCCGTCACGTTGCGCACCCTGGACGTCGGCGCAGATAAGCAACTGCCTTATATGCCCATCAGTGAAGAGAACCCCTGCCTCGGCTGGCGTGGGATCCGCATTACCCTCGATCAGCCTGAAATCTTCCTTATCCAGGTTCGTGCGATGCTGCGCGCCAACGCTGCCACGGGGAATCTCAGTATTCTGCTGCCGATGGTCACCAGTATTGACGAGATCGACGAAGCGCGGCGGTTGATAGAACGTGCAGGGCGCGAAGTGGAAGAGATGATCGGCTATGCGATCCCTAAACCCCGTATCGGCGTGATGCTTGAAGTGCCTTCGATGGTCTTTATGCTGCCGCAGCTGGCGACCCGCGTTGATTTTATCTCCGTTGGCACCAACGACTTAACGCAATACATTCTGGCGGTCGATCGCAACAATACGCGCGTTGCCAGCATCTATGACAGCCTGCACCCGGCGATGCTTCGTGCCCTGGCGATGATCGCCCGCGAAGCCGAGCAGCATAATATCGACCTGCGCCTGTGCGGTGAAATGGCTGGCGATCCGATGTGCGTGGCGATCCTGATTGGCCTCGGTTTCCGTCACCTGTCAATGAACGGACGTACCGTCGCGCGGGTGAAATACCTGTTACGTCATATCGAACAAGATGAGGCGCGTGAACTGGCCGCGCGTAGCCTGGAAGCACAGCTGGCAGCCGAAGTGCGCCATCAGGTGGCAGCGTTTATGGAACGACGCGGTATGGGCGGTTTGATCCGCGGTGGTCGCTAAAGCCTTTCCCCCCTCTCCCCTTTGGGGAGAGGGCCAGGGTGAGGGGAGACCTGCACGCATAAAACCCTATACACATCTTTTACATCTCAGGCGCATCCTCCGCGCCTGCCTTATGCTATGATTCGCAACTTTGGAGCACCTGCCAACGGCGGGAATGCAATTCACCCGCTGTCCACTTTCAGCGGAATAACAACATCTTGTGGTGACAGATGAACAGTGGTTATCTGCATTTTCCGGAATTCGATCCGGTAATTTTCTCTATAGGACCCGTCGCGCTTCACTGGTACGGTCTGATGTACCTGGTGGGCTTCGTCTTTGCCATGTGGCTGGCTGGCCGTCGCGCCAGTCGTCCGGGCAGCGGCTGGACGAAGAACGAAGTGGAAAACCTGCTGTATGCTGGCTTCCTCGGCGTCTTCCTGGGCGGCCGCATCGGTTATGTCCTGTTCTATAACTTCCCGGTATTCCTGAACGACCCTCTCTATCTGTTCCGCGTCTGGGACGGCGGCATGTCCTTCCACGGCGGGCTGATTGGTGTGATCCTGGTTATGGTGATCTTCGCCAGACGCACCAAACGGAACTTCTTCCAGGTGGCTGACTTTATTGCGCCGCTAATTCCGTTTGGGCTGGGCGCAGGGCGTCTGGGCAACTTCATCAACGGTGAACTGTGGGGGCGTGTCGATCCGAGCGTGCCGTTTACCATGCTGTTCCCGGGCTCTCGCGCAGAGGATATCGCGCTGCTGCCTTCGCATCCTGAGTGGCAGTCTATTTTCGATACTTACGGCGTTCTGCCGCGCCATATGTCTCAGCTTTATGAGCTGGCGCTGGAAGGCGTGGTGCTGTTTATCATCCTGAATCTGTATATCCGCAAACCGCGCCCAATGGGGGCCGTCTCTGGTCTGTTCCTGATTGGCTACGGCGCGTTTCGTATCATCGTCGAGTTCTTCCGCCAGCCGGATGCGCAGTTTACCGGCGAATGGGTACAGTACATCAGCATGGGGCAAATCCTCTCCATCCCGATGATTGTCGCGGGTGCCATTATGATGATTTGGGCGTATCGTCGTCGTCCACAGCAACAACTTTCCTGAGGAATCATGAAACAGTATCTTGAATTGATGAAAAAAGTGCTCGACGAGGGCACGCCGAAAAACGACCGCACCGGTACCGGGACGCTCTCCATTTTTGGCCACCAGATGCGCTTCAATCTGCAAGAAGGCTTTCCTCTGGTGACAACGAAGCGCTGCCATCTGCGCTCAATCATTCATGAACTGCTCTGGTTCCTGCAAGGCGATACCAACGTTGCTTATCTGCATGAAAACAATGTCTCCATCTGGGACGAGTGGGCAGATGAAAACGGCGACCTTGGGCCGGTTTACGGCAAGCAATGGCGCGCGTGGCCTACTCCGGACGGTCGCCATATCGACCAGATCACAACCGTCATGAATCAGCTGAAAAATGACCCGGACTCGCGCCGTATCATTGTTTCTGCCTGGAACGTGGGTGAACTGGATAAAATGGCGCTGGCACCTTGCCATGCCTTCTTCCAGTTTTACGTGGCGGATGGCAAACTCTCCTGCCAGCTCTATCAGCGTTCCTGCGATGTGTTCCTCGGCCTGCCGTTTAACATCGCCAGCTACGCGCTGTTAGTGCACATGATGGCGCAGCAGTGCGATCTCGAAGTCGGCGATTTTGTCTGGACGGGCGGTGATACCCACCTTTACAGCAACCATATGGAACAGACGCACCTCCAGCTGACGCGCGAACCGCGTGCATTGCCGAAGCTGGTGATCAAACGTAAACCGGACTCGATCTTCGATTACCGTTTTGATGATTTCGAGATTGAGGGCTACGACCCGCATCCCGGCATTAAAGCTCCTGTCGCCATCTGATACGGCAAATCCTGACACAACCGGTGCTCTTTAGCGCCGGTTTTTTTTCACGCCCGTTTTATTTTTCGAGCCTGTTTCCAGAGATGATGCAACGCGTTGCAAGGGGTGAAAATCTCTGGAAACAGGCTCGTAATGTTCTGGTTTGACGCTCGCACCGTTTCTGCTATTCCGCCACACTCCTGCCATGAAAAACGAACATGGCTTCACGCTTATCGAAACCCTTATCGCCATCTCGCTGGTCGTGATCCTTAGCGCCACAGGGCTCTATGGCTGGGACAGCTGGCAACAGCGGCAGCGGCTTTGGCAAACCGCCTGCCAGGTGCGGGATTACCTGGTGTTTTTGCGCAATGACGCTAACCGTCACAACAGCGAGCACAAGATTGCGCTGCATAACGACGGTGAAAAGGACTGTCTGGTGAGTTCTGCGGCTTCCGGTTGTGACAGCGGCGGCCCGTTCGTGATGAAGCCGCTGTGGCCCGGCGTCACGATAAGCGACATTACACCGGCGCTGGGATTTTACGGCTTAAGGGATACCGCGTGGGCCGGACATATCCGCGTGCAGAGCCGCGCTGGTGCGTGGTGGGTTATTGTCTCAAATGGCGGACGTATCAGGCTCTGTAATGCTGCGGGAGAGGGTGTATGCCAGTAAATCGAAAAGGGTTCTCCCTCCTGGAAGTGCTGATTGCGATGACAATAAGCAGCATTCTGTTACTCAGCACGTCACGTTTTTTACCGGGGCTACAGCGGGGTGTTTTACTGCAATCCGGGCAACAGACGCTGGAGGATGAGGTCTGGCAACGTCTGTTCGCGATCGGTAAACAGCTTCAGAGAGCAGGATACTGTGCAGGGCATTGCCAGGGGCAGGGGATACTCATCGGCAGGCAAGGACGATGTGTAATTGTGCAATGGGATGCAAACAGCAACGGCCAGTGGGATAGCTCCGCGTCAGAAAATGACAGAACGGGATTCCGGCTTGAGTCAGGGGCGCTCGAAACGCTGCGGGGCGCCACCTCCTGTGAAGGTAAGGGGTGGAATAAGCTCACTGACCCCGATCGGATCCTGATAGAGCAGTTTATGGTCACTAAAACCGATCATGCTGGCTTCGCCCCGGTAGTCAGTATTGAGCTACGTGCCCGCCTCAAAGGTGAACTGACCTCACCTTTTTCGGCCCGCCACACCGTAACAGGGTTTAATCTGTGAATCGTCAACGGGGTATGTCATCGCTGGCGCTGGTTCTGCTGTTACTGGTGCTCGGCACGCTGATCCTCACCGGATTAAATCAGCAGCTGCAAACCTTTAGTACGCTGGTGAGTGGGGAGAGTCAGTCTGTTCGACAGCAGGCTGCCGTGCAATCTGCACTGGAGTGGGGACGCGTTCAGGGCTGGGCTTTACAGCCAGAGGTTCAGTGCAAACAGACACAACGTTTGCGGGTCTGTGTGAGGCTGTCTGGAGAGCGTGTTTTGCTTATTGCCGGAAATGACGATCTGTTGCTATGGCGAGGTGGGGACATCGCGGAAGGGCAGATACGCTTTTCAGCCCACGGCTGGAGTGATTTCTGTCCCCTTAAGGAAAGTGCGCTATGTCAGTTACCCTGAGCAGGCAAAAAGGATTTAGCATGGTTGAGGTTTTGCTGGCAATGATGTTGCTGGTTATGGTTGTGACGGCGTTATCCGGCTATCATCGCGCGCTGGCATCACGGTTTGCGGCGCTTAGCCAGTATCGTCAGCTATGGCATCATGCGTGGAATCAGTCGCAGATCTCAACAGTGACGCTCCCGCCGGGCTGGCAGGTCAGTCGGGGGCAGACAACACAGTCCGGATGTGTCAGCATCACGGTCACACTTATTTCTCCTATGGGGCGGCAGAGTGCGTTGACGCGTCTGCATTGCCCGGTTAGCCGGTAGTCGGGAGCGTTTATGCTAAGGGTTTACCACTCAAATCGTCTGGATGTGCTGGAAGCACTGATGGAGTATATCGTTGAGCAAGAGCGTCTTGACGATCCGTTTGAGCCAGAAATGGTGCTGGTGCAAAGCACCGGTATGGCGCAGTGGCTGCAAATGTCCCTTTCGCAGAAATTTGGTATTGCGGCGAACATTGATTTTCCGCTTCCCGCGAGCTTTATCTGGGAGATGTTTGTTCGCGTTCTGCCGGATATCCCTGAGCAGAGCGCTTTCAACAAACAAAGCATGGCCTGGAAACTGATGACGCTGCTGCCGGACATGCTGGCGCATGATGAGTTCGCCATGCTGCGCCACTACCTGAATGACGACACCGACAAGCGTAAACTCTTTCAGCTGGCCTCACGCACCGCCGACCTCTACGACCAGTATCTGGTTTATCGTGCAGAATGGCTGATTCGCTGGGAAGCGGGAGAATTAGTCGAAGGGTTGCCGGAAGCGCAAATCTGGCAGGCGCCGCTCTGGAAAGCGCTGGTCGAGCATACCGGGAAACTCGGTCAGCCGAAGTGGCATCGTGCTAACTTGTACGATCGCTTTATCTCGATACTTGAAAACAGCGCAGAACGGCCAGCCCGTTTGCCGTCACGCGTGTTCATTTGCGGGATCTCCGCGCTGCCGCCTGTCTACCTGAATGCGCTAAAAGCGCTCGGTAAGCACACTGATATCCATATCCTTTTTACCAACCCGTGTCGGCACTATTGGGGAGATATTCAGGATCCGCGCTGGCTTTCACGTCTGGTCACCCGCCAGAGAAAACGCCTCTTTGAGGAACGCGCCGTGCCGCTGTTTAAAGACAGTGAAAACGCGGCGCAGCTTTTTGATGAAGAGGGGATTCAGAACCTGCCGAACCCGCTGCTTGCCTCGTGGGGCAAGCTGGGACGCGACTATATTTATCTGCTTTCAGATATCACCTCCTCGGGAGAAGGGGATGTGGATGCGTTTGCAGATATTACGCCGGACAGCCTGCTACACAATATTCAGCTCGATATTCTGGATTTAGAAAACCGTGCCGTTGCCGGGATCACCGCCGAGGAGTTTGCGCGAAGCGATAAGAAGCGAAAACTAGATCCTGACGATCGCAGTATCGCGATCCACGTCTGCCACAGCCCACAGCGTGAAGTTGAAATTCTTCATGACCGTCTGCTGGCCATGTTGCAGGATGACCCAACCCTGACACCGCGCGATATCGTGGTGATGGTGGCGGATATCGACAGCTATAGCCCGTTCATTCAGGCGGTATTTGGCAGCGCAACGGGCGACCGCTATCTTCCCTACGCGATCTCTGACCGCCGCGCTCGTCAGTCACACCCGGCGCTACAGGCCTTTATTAGCCTGCTTTCGCTGCCCGATAGCCGGTTTATCTCTGAGGATGTGCTGGCATTGCTGGATGTGCCTGTTCTGGCCGCACGTTTCAACATTAACGAAGAGGGGCTGCGCTACCTGCGCCAGTGGGTCAACGAATCCGGTGTCCGCTGGGGTATTGACGATGATAACGTCCAGGAGTTCGAGCTGCCTGCGACCGGGCAGCATACCTGGCAGTTTGGCCTGACGCGTATGCTGCTGGGGTATGCGATGGAAAGCATCCACGGCGAATGGAATGACGTGCTGCCCTACGATGAGTCCAGTGGGTTAATCGCGGAACTGGTGGGGCACCTGGCCTCGCTGCTGATGCAGCTTAACCGCTGGCGCCGTGCGTTGATGCAGCCTCGCCCGCTCGAAGAGTGGCTGCCAGTTTGCCGCGAAATGCTGAATGATTTCTTCCTGCCGGACAGCGAAACGGAAGCCGCCATGGCGCTTATCGAGAAGCAGTGGCAGGCCATCGTTGATGAGGGGGTTAATTCGCACTATCACGAGGCGGTTCCCCTTTCACTTCTGCGTGATGAGCTGACGCAACGTCTCGATCAGGAGCGCATCAGCCAGCGCTTCCTGGCAGGGCCGGTGAATATTTGTACCCTGATGCCCATGCGTTCAATCCCGTTCAAAGTGGTCTGTCTGCTTGGCATGAACGACGGTATTTACCCGCGTGCGCTGCCGCCGCTGGGCTTTGATCTCATGAGCGCACAACCGAAGCGTGGCGACCGCAGCCGCCGCGATGATGATCGATATCTTTTCCTTGAGGCGCTGATTTCTGCGCAAAGCAGGCTGTATATCAGCTATATCGGTCGTTCAATTCAGGACAACAGCGAGCGTTTCCCGTCTGTGCTGGTGCAGGA
>OKBG01000090.1_pt1 | contig 42240 bp, 44 predicted proteins | sample 1610361 | NCBI WGS metagenome assembly OKBG01 (sample SAMN04436645, study PRJEB24849) | human gut metagenome | biome: human gut; feature: NICU; material: stool | host: Homo sapiens | place: USA: Saint Louis, MO | collected 2010-03-25
GTGATCTGATCCTTCAACTCAGCAAAAGTTCGATTTATTCAACAAAGCCACCTGGTGTTTAGGGGAATCAACGAATTCGCCAAACTGCTGCTGTGCAGAGCCGGATAATTCATCAAGTTTGTTTTTGGCTTTATCGCCAGCGTATTGTGCATTTTTATCAGTGTCGAAATCAGACATTCCAGCCTCCTTTTGTTGATAGTCTAAGGATAGACGCTGATGGCAGGCGTGAGAGAGAATTCGCTGAAATCGACGTCTGATTGCCCTTTTTTAGGATATGTCTTTGTTATGTGACCATCCTGACGTCCTGAGGATGTTGTTGATAAATATTTCCCGCGCCGTCTCTCTCTACGCAGCGCGAAGAGAATATTTCTGTCGTGCGTGAGCGGGAAAGGTAACGTAATAGCCGAGGGATGCGGCCAGGCACAGCATATAGCCGAACGATTCCGAACCTTCCTCAACGGCGTTTTTCACGACACGAATATAGCCATGCTCAAGGATGGCGTGCCACAGTACCTGCATGCCAAAGAGGCGGGAGAAGACCAGCACAGCCAGCAGGCCGCTCAACAGTATGCCGTACCAGGGAGATTGCGTATATTTTGCCAGCTGTTCCAGGGTAGCGCGAAAATGCATAACGGGGCGAATTAACGCCAGCAGCGCGGTTATCAGCGCGAACCATACCCAACTTCCATGAGAAATGAGATCAAAAAGCGCATCCAGTTCCCGAATTAACATCGTCAGGAAAAAGCCGCCCACCAGAATATTGCAGTAACGCATAGATTCGTCTATTTTCGCCAGACGAAAATGGAGAAAGACGATAGTCGCTAATACCGTTTCCTGCATAATTTCGGTCAGTGATAATTCCGGAATGTCATGGCCGACAAACCGCATATCAACCCAAAGACAAAGTATAATAAGTGCGCAAGCGGCCGCCGCGCCAACGAAGAATAAAAAGCTCTTTAGTACAATCATTAACACCACCATTTTGTTTGTAGCGAGTATGTTAGGTGACGAGAATGTTATTTCTGTTCACATCGTGCCATATAAGTGCGGATTTTTAACATTTCGAGCTTTATTGGTAAGAATACAAGGCGGGATTTCAATACGCAGGTATTTAGCCTGCTGTTGCGGTAGAGATCTCCTTCGCTGACAGGCAGGCATAACCGGGCGTAGCACCGCTGTGGAAATTATCAGCCAGGGTTACTGCCTGCTGAAGAAAGATTTGTGCATCAACTCGTGCCGGTGTCTAAGGGTAGCAGCGGCTTTTGTATTAAAAATGATGTAAGTGGGACCGCGGTCCCACTCTTTACAGTTATCCTTTTTTGGTCTTAGAAATAAAACGGAAAGTTAATAAAATAAACAGGAAGTTTATTATTACTGTCGTTGATATCGCAAAAATAGAGTAATAGATATCCCACCGTTCGATATCAATAAACCCATATTTAATTGACAGATAATCGAACAGCGTTACTTCCGGCACGACGGCAAAAAAAGCAATAAATATGCACAGATATATAAACGCATAAATATGCCACAATATTAAAAACTTTCGTCTGCTCATTAATATACCTGTACAGTACCGAGCGCGTCGACCTGTGTCCCGCCAATTTTAAAAGTAGGTTGTCTCAGAAGCGCGGCCCTCATTATGTTGAAATGACTCGTGTTAAGGAAAGTTATGCAGCCGTTACTAATCCCCTTGTATCCGGCGGGATGGAGCCTGAAATTACCCCTTTCAACTTCACTAATAAACGTATAATCGTCTATATCTGAATCCTCACGATACAGAGCGAACCAGTGGAAGTGATTAGACCCGGAAAGAACTGAATACGTCAGGCTCTTGGCAAAATGAGCAGCGCCGCTTCCTGGTCTCATAACAATATAGTATTTACCTGGCGGCAGCGGGCCTTTTCCGGACACCGCTGTCTTGTCAGGATTATTCCGGTTTACGCCAGCATTACCAGAATACGCGGGGAAAAAACCGACTCCCGGGCAGCTAAATGTTGACAGTTGGCTATTGTTGAGATGAAACGTGCAGCGGATCATCTGTCTTTCCACTCGTCAGAAAAGATGATGTTCCCGTCACAGTGCTTCCAGGTGATCTTTTCATAGCGAAGCGCAATACTTTCAAGGTGGTTATGCTTCTCTGTCGCCGGGTTTTTAACGTCATGCATCATCGGGCATATCGAGACAACTTTGACATTCTCCAGCAGCATGTTGAAGTACTCGACCTCCTGGCCAGCGTCATTGATATTGTACCACTTGAACTCGGCACTCTTTAGTGTCTGGCCCGTAGCTACTGCTTTGTATAAGTACGGACTGGAGCTGTCGAACTCTTTTTCAAATACAAGAGCGCTATGTACGCGCGTGCCTGTGATCTTCCCCGTCATGTTATCAGTTGGCAGGTGTAGGCCGTGGCCGAATCCCAACACCTCAATACTGCCCTCGCGATGCTGAACGTCAACTGAGCCTTTTATGTCGGCGCCGCCGTCATCTTTTAGCCAGAGATATGCCGGTATAGCCATTTCAACCTCCTTTTTCATTAATGATTTAAGTGGCGCGTAACGTAATAAACCCTTAATCAACAAGTCCATTAGGCAAAAAATGTTATATAAAACACATATATTTCAAGTTCTTATTGATGTTTTTCTGGATATTGATTTTTTCAATAATTGATAATGTTTACATTAACTTTCCATACAATATACAATACCCCCCTATAGTATCAGGAGGGCGTATGCCGCATTCACCCGAAGATAAAAAACGTATTCTGACCCGCGTCCGCCGCATTCGGGGCCAGGTTGATGCCCTTGAACGCGCCCTGGAGTCGGGCGATCCCTGTCTCGCCATTTTGCAGCAAATTGCCGCCGTGCGCGGCGCTGCCAATGGCCTGATGGGGGAAATGGTTGAAATTCACCTCAAAGATGAGCTGGTGACGGGGGAGACGACCCCGGCTCAGCGGGCTGTGCGGATGGCAGAAGTCGGCCATTTGCTGCGCTCTTATCTAAAATAAACCCACACACCTCACAACAAGGGAAAGACATCATGAAATCTCGCGCAGCTGTCGCGTTCGGCCCAGGCCAGCCGCTGAAAATCGTTGAAATTGATGTTGCTCCGCCGAAGAAAGGCGAAGTGCTGATCAAAATTACCCACACCGGCGTTTGCCATACCGATGCGTTTACCCTGTCCGGTGACGATCCGGAAGGCGTATTCCCGGCGGTGCTTGGCCACGAAGGGGGCGGTGTGGTGGTGGAAGTGGGTGAAGGCGTCACCAGCCTGAAGCCCGGCGACCATGTGATCCCGCTGTACACCGCAGAGTGCGGCGAGTGTAAGTTCTGCAAATCCGGCAAAACCAACCTCTGTCAGGCCGTGCGCGCCACGCAGGGCAAAGGACTTATGCCGGACGGCACCACCCGTTTCTCCTATAACGGCGAGCCTATTTATCACTACATGGGGACCAGCACCTTCAGCGAATACACGGTGTGTGCCGAGATCTCGCTGGCGAAAGTGAATCCGCAGGCCCCGCTGGATAAAGTCTGTCTGCTCGGCTGCGGTGTCACCACCGGTATCGGCGCGGTGCATAACACGGCAAAAGTGAAAGAGGGTGACACCGTGGCGGTGTTCGGCCTGGGCGGGATCGGTCTGGCGGTCATCCAGGGTGCGGTACAGGCGAAAGCTGGCCGTATCATCGCTGTGGATACCAACCCGGAGAAATTTAAGCTCGCAGGTGAGATGGGCGCGACCGATTTCATCAACCCGAAAGACTACGACAAACCGGTTCAGGACGTGATCGTTGAACTGACCGACGGCGGCGTAGACTTCAGCTTCGAATGTATCGGCAACGTCAACGTGATGCGTTCAGCGCTGGAGTGCTGCCATAAGGGCTGGGGCGAGAGCATCATTATCGGCGTGGCTGGCGCGGGTCAGGAGATCAAAACCCGTCCCTTCCAGCTGGTGACAGGCCGCGTATGGCGCGGGTCGGCATTTGGCGGCGTGAAAGGCCGTACCCAACTGCCGGGTATGGTTGAAGATGCGATGGTTGGTAAAATTCAGCTCGACCCGTTCATCACCCACCGCCTGCCGCTGGATCAGATCAACGAAGCCTTCGATCTGATGCACGAAGGAAAATCCATTCGTACCGTTATCCATTTCGGCGACAACTGATTATTCTGCCAGCGGTTTTTACCGCTGGCATTTCTTCCCTGATCTTCTCTAAAGTGTGACCTGTCTGACGCTTTTAGGCGTAATCAAATTCCCCGCCGTGCCGATGACTCTTTTACAGGCGTGTTTTTACGCATCTTACCTATAAGAGAGTCGACGGTCATGGACAACACAACATCGATGCAGGCGCAGCATAAGCTGAGCTTCTTGCATCACATCCGGCTGGTTCCGCTGTTTTCCTCCATTCTCGGTGGCATTATCCTCCTGTTTGCATTGAGCTCGGGTCTGGCAGGCTATTTCCTGCTCCAGGCCGATATCGATCAGCAGGATGTCACGGCAGAAATTCAGGTGCGCACCGGTCTGTCAAACAGTTCCAACCATTTGCGCACTGCCCGTATCAACATGATCCACGCGGGGGCGGCGAGCCGTATTGCCGAGATGGAGGCGATGAAGCAAAACATCGCTGAGGCCGAAACCCGCCTCAAACAGTCGCAGGATGGGTTTGCTTCCTATATGAAGCGCACCGTTCGCACCCCGGCTGATGAAGCGCTGGATGGCGATCTGAAAGCCCGCTATGACGCCTACATCGCCGGTATGCAGCCGATGCTGAAATATGCCAAAAACGGCATGTTTGAAGCCATTATCAACCACGAAAATGAGACCGCGCGTCCGCTGGACGATGCCTATAACGCGGTGCTGCTGAAGGCGATAAAAATCCGTACCGAACGCGCCAATGCGCTAACGGCGCAGGCGCATACCCGTACCCGGCTGGGGCTGATGTTTATGTTCGGCGCGTTTGGTCTCGCCCTGGCGCTGGCGGTGATCACCTTTGTGGTTCTTCGCCGCACGGTGATTAACCCGCTCCAGCGCGCCGCGACGCGTATCGAAAATATCGCAAAAGGCGATCTGACCATGCCGGACGAACCGACCGGGCGCAGTGAAATTGGCCGCCTGACGCGCGACCTGCAAACCATGCAGCACGCGCTGGTGACAACCGTGGGCACCGTGCGTCAGGGGGCGGAGGAGATCTACCGTGGCACCAGCGAAATCTCCGCGGGTAACACCGATCTCTCTTCCCGTACCGAGCAGCAGGCGGCGGCTATCGAACAGACGGCGGCCAGCATGGAACAGCTCACCGCCACGGTGAAGCAGAACGCCGATAACGCGCATCATGCGAGTAAACTCGCTGAAGATGCCTCCGGTAAGGCCAGCCGCGGGGGGCAGATGGTCTCTGGCGTGGTGAAAACCATGGGTAATATTTCCACCAGTTCGAAGAAGATCTCTGAAATTACTGCCGTAATTAACAGCATCGCGTTCCAGACCAATATTCTGGCGCTTAACGCGGCGGTCGAGGCGGCACGAGCGGGGGAACAAGGACGCGGCTTTGCGGTCGTGGCGAGCGAAGTCCGCACGCTGGCAAGCCGCAGCGCGAACGCGGCAAAAGAGATTGAAAGCCTGATTAATGAATCGGTGTCGCTTATCGATCAGGGATCCGGGGAAGTGGTTGCCGCGGGTAATACCATGAATGAGATCGTCGAGGCGGTTAAACGCGTCACTGATATCATGCTGGAGATTGCGGCAGCGTCCGATGAGCAAAGCCGCGGCATTGTTCAGGTGAGCCAGGCGATCTCCGAGATGGATAAGGTGACGCAGCAGAACGCCTCGCTGGTGGAAGAAGCTTCTGCGGCGGCGGCCTCGCTGGAAGAGCAGGGCGCACGTCTGACGGAAGCCGTTGGCGCGTTTCGTCTCAACGGAGCACGCACAGGAAGGGCGGCCACCGCTGCACCCGCCGCGAAGCCCGCGCCTTTAACCCCGGCAACGGCCGTGTCAGGTGATAACTGGGAAACGTTCTGAGTAAGACAGACCCGCCCTCGCGGCGGGTTGTACGTTTATCTTCAGAGAGGCATTGATTTACGAATGGCGCTTAACAACGTCTGGGCGCCTTCCGAAAGTGAGGCATCTACGCGCGTCAGGATCCCAATGGGTTCTCCCGCCCCGGGCGATGTTACCGGCAGCGCCGTAAGCACGCCGCGTCGCAGATCGTCCTTCACCGCGCCGGACGGCACAAACCACACGTAGTCATAATCCACGGTAAGCTGGCGAGAAAGCGACGCCGAAAGCGTTTCAATACACCCTGACGGCAGCGTGCAGCCCTGCATTTGCAGTAAAGCTTCCGCATTCTGACGCGGCACGGTTCCTTTCGGTGAAACGACAACCGGCCACTCCATCACGCGGCTCAGGGTCACGGTATCCTGCAACAGGGGATGATTCGGACGCACCACCAGCTTCAGGGATTCCAGGAACAAAAGCTCGTAATTCAGGCCGCTCATCAGTTCCGGATCGGACATCCGACCAATGCCCAGATCCAGCTCGCCTGACTTCAGGCCCGCCAGCAGCATTGTATTATTCATGGTCGCGACCTGAAGCGTGGCGTGCTTTTGCTGGCGGTGGAACTGGCCGATCGCCGCAGGCAATATGCCCAACGCCGCCGTCGGCAGCGCGCCCACGCGCACGATGTCGCTGGCCGGCTCCTCTTTACGGTTGAGCGCCTGACCGGCGGTGTTGAGTGCATCGAGAACTTTGACGGCATGCGTCAGGAACTGTTCGCCCACGAGCGTAAGCTGAGCGCCCAGACGACCGCGATCGAACAGGCGGGTTCCGGTAAGCTGTTCCAGTTCGTTTAGCGTTTTGGAGAGTGCAGGCTGACTGAGGTTAAGGGTTTCAGCCGCTCGCCCCAGCGTTCCCTGTTGAGCGACGGCCACAAAAGTATGTAAATGGCGCAAGCGTATGCGCTGACTGAACAGACCATTTTTTTCCATAGGCGATGTTAAAAACAGAGCGACGCGGGTGACAAGTTAAGATGTTTGAATTTGATAACCTGATAGCAAAATATTTTTAACATCTGATCTATTTGAGTTACAACCGTTTTTCGAAAACGCCCACGCTTTGACCACTCGTCTGCCTGGATCACAATTCGTAAATTCTTCCCAACGAAAGGAATGGGCTTCTCTACACTCCAGGTAGTATTCACTGGAGGCATGACATCATGGCGAACACCATCACGGCTGATGATATTCGGGAACACTTTTCGCAGGCTATGTCGGCGATGTACCAGCAGGAAGTTCCGCAGTACGGCACCTTGCTGGAACTGGTGGCGGACGTTAACCTGGCGGTTCTGGAAAATAACCCCCTTTTACATGAACAACTGGCAAACGCAGACGAACTGGCGCGCCTGAACGTAGAGCGTCACGGTGCGATCCGCGTCGGCACCGCGCAGGAGCTTTCCACCCTGCGCCGGATCTTCGCCATTATGGGCATGTACCCGGTCAGCTATTACGATCTCTCCCAGGCGGGTGTGCCCGTCCACTCGACGGCGTTTCGTCCGACTGACGATGCGGCGCTGTGCCGTAATCCGTTTCGCATTTTTACTTCGCTGCTGCGCCTGGAGCTGATTGAAAACGTTGCGCTGCGCGAAAGGGCGGCGGAGATCCTCTCCCGACGCAACATCTTTACGCCGCGCTGTCTGGAACTGATTGACCTGCATGATGCGCAGGGACACTTTACCGGGGCGCAGGCGCGTGAATTTGTGCAGGAGGCGTTAGAAACCTTCCGCTGGCATCGTCATGCGACGGTGGATCAGGAAACCTATCTGGCGCTGAGCAACGAACATCGCCTGATTGCCGACGTGGTCTGTTTCCCGGGGTGCCATATCAACCATCTCACGCCGCGCACGCTGGATATCGACCGGGTGCAGGAGCTGATGCCGAAGTACGGTATTGAACCGAAAATTCTGATTGAAGGCCCGCCGCGCCGCGAGGTGCCGATCCTCCTGCGCCAGACCAGCTTTAAGGCGCTGGAAGAGCCGGTGCTTTTCGCGGGAGAACACAAGGGCACCCATACCGCGCGTTTCGGTGAGATTGAGCAGCGCGGCGTGGCCCTTACGCCGAAAGGACGCGAGCTGTACGACAGCCTGTTAAATCAGGCCGGGACCGGCAAAGATAACCTGACCCACCAGCTTCACCTGCGCGAGATCTTCAGCGCTTTCCCGGACAGTGAAATGTTCCTGCGCCGTCAGGGGCTGGCCTATTTCCGCTACCGTCTGACCCCGACAGGGGAGGCGCATCGGCACGCGTTTCGTCCCGGCGACGATCCGCAGCCGCTGATCGAACGCGGCTGGGTTGTGGCCCAGCCGATCACCTACGAGGATTTTCTGCCCGTCAGCGCGGCGGGGATCTTCCAGTCGAATCTCGGCAATGAAACGCAGGCGCGCAGCCACGGCAATGCCAGCCGCCAGGCCTTCGAAGCCGCACTCGGCTGTGCGGTACACGATGAGTTTTCGCTGTACGAGGAGGCGGAGGTGCGCAGCAAACAGCGTTGCGGTTTGCTCTGAAACCGTTACTCTGCAAGGGTGTGATGGAAAAAGAAGGTTGGTATGGAAAATCCCTCCGCCCCTGTGGTTGAAACGCGCCAGGGCGCACTGATTGGTTTTACTGAAGACAATACCCACGTGTGGTGCGGCATTCCCTATGCGGCACCGCCCGTAGGCCCGTGGCGCTGGCGCTCCCCGCGTCCCCCCGAGCGCTGGGATGGCGTGCGCCCGGCGACGGCGTTCTCCGCCTCCAGCTGGCAGAGCAGCGAAAGCTGTCAGGAGCTGGGCGGCGGCGATCCCGGCCAGTTCTCTGAAGACTGCCTCTACCTTAACGTCTGGTCGCCGATCGCACGCGCCACGCCGCTTCCGGTGATGGTCTGGCTGCACGGCGGAGGCTTTACCCTCGGCGCTGGCGGGCTGCCTCCGTATAACGGCAGGGCGCTGGCGAAGCGCGGCGCGGTGGTGGTGACAATTAATTACCGTCTCGGGCACCTCGGCTTTTTTGCCCATCCGGCGCTGGAGGGGGAGGAAGAGCGCGTGGTGCATAATTTTGCGCTGCTCGATCAGATCCAGGCCCTGGAATGGGTGCGCGATAACATTGCCGCGTTCGGCGGCGATCCTGAGAACATTACCGTTTTTGGCGAGTCGGCCGGGGCGCGCAGCGTGCTGTCGCTGATGGCTTCCCCGCTTGCGGGAGGGCTGTTCCATAAAGCCATTGTGCAAAGCGGGTACACACTGCCGGACACGCCGCGCGAACAGGCCATGCATAAAGGCGAAGCCATTGCCGCCCATTTCGGTCTGGAAAATGCCACCGCGGAACAGCTTCGCGCGATCCCGCCTGAGGCGTTCTGGCCGCTGACCTCGCCGCTGAATATCGCTCCTGCGCCCATCGTGGGTGACTGCGTTCTGCCTGAAGCCATGCTCGACGTCTTTTTCGCGGCCCGTCAGCATCCTGTACCGGTGATGATAGGGTCGAACAGCGACGAAGCCAGCGTGATGTCGGTATTCGGGGTCGATCTTGCCGGGCAGATCCAGAAGCTTCGCCGCGAGCGGCGCTTCGGCCTGGGGCTGATCAAGCTGCTCTATCCGGGCGTGAAGGGCGATGAGGAACTCGGCAGGCAGGTATGCCGCGACATGGCCTTTACCACCATGGGATACGTGGTGATGCAGGCGCAGCAGCGGGCGGGCGGTTTGTGCTGGCGATACTGGTTTGATTATGTGGCCGAAGCGGAGCACGCGACCTACATTAACGGCGCCTGGCACGGTAACGAAGTGCCCTACGTGTTCGATACCCTTGGCCTGGTGGAACCTTCGCGGCAGTATGTCAACGAACGCGATCTGGTCTTCGCCGCTCAGGTGGCGGACTACTGGGTGAGTTTTGCCCGGGATGCGGGGGCACGTGACAGTCTGGCAGGGCCGACGCGCTGGCCCGCCTGCCGGAAAGGGCGGGACGTACTCTTACGTATCGGTGTGAATAAACATGCAGGTTTTCGGCTTGAAAACCGTTTCATGCGTGCCCGCATGAGCCTCTTCAAACGGGTGATGAAACACCACGTCAGCCTCGACTGAGCAGACAGGCGCGAAACGCATCCAGCCCGTTTTCCGGGCCGGGTGCGTCGCGTAATACCAGCCGGTAGCTCGCCCCCGTCTTGATGCTTGTGTCAAAAGGCCGCATCAGCCGTCCGGCGCGCACGTCCTCCTCCACCAGCGTTTCATCCGCGATGGCGATGCCCAGCCCTGAATGGCGGCGGTAATTGCCAGATCCATGGTTTCGAAGTTTTGATTTTTGAGCATAGCTGGCGTCGGGTGCGGCTGTTTCGCCAGCCATAGCGTCCAGTCCGTCTTGTCCCGCGTGGGGTGCAGGAAGGTGAGCGTTTCCAGCGCAGAACCGGCCCGCAGCGGACTCATCACCGGCGTTAAGGCCTCTTCGAACAGCAGATCCCCGGCGCTCATGTGCGTCCCAAACACAATCGCCGCGTCATAGGATTCGGTTTTGAAATTGACGTTGTGATCGGTGGTGGTGGTCAGCGCAATCTGGAGTTCCGGCTGTTCACGTTCCACCTGTAACAGACGCGGCACCAGCCAGCGCATTGCGCAGGTAGGCGCTTTCAGACGAATCACGGTCTGGTGCGACCGTGCCTGTTCAGCGACGTTCAGCAGGTGTTCAAACGCAGATTGCAGCTCCGGCAGCAGGGCGCTTCCCTGCGAAGAGAGACGCAGGCCGCGCGCATGGCGTTCGAACAGCGGGAAGCCGAACCAGCTTTCCAGCGAGGCGATTTTACGGCTTACCGCCCCCTGCGTCAGACAAAGCTCTCTGGCGGCGTGGGTCAGATTCAGGTGACGCGCGGTCACAATGAACGTCTCTACGGCATTAAGCGGAAATGAACGGCGCGACATATCTCACCTTAGCTATGCATTTTTGTCATGGCTATTATGACAACAATTCGATTGTCCCGACAATGAAGTTGTTGTTTGAATAGTTATGCATTCACCACGAGAAGGGACAGAGGATGACTTTGAAAACGCCGGTGCAGACACGATCCAAATTGCCCGATGTGGGAACCACCATTTTTACCGTTATCGGCCAGCTTTCAGCCCGGCATAACGCCATCAACCTTTCTCAGGGTGCGCCGAATTTTTCCTGCGACCCAAAACTTATCACCGGCGTGACCCGCGCCATGGAGGCAGGGCATAACCAGTACGCGTCCATGACCGGGCTGCAACCGCTCAGGGAGCGCATTGCGGACAAAATTGCCACGCTCTATGGCACACACTATGACCCATCGAATGAGGTGCTGGTGACCGCCAGCGCCAGCGAAGGGCTTTACTCGGCCATCAGCGGGCTGGTTCATCCTGGCGATGAGGTGATCTATTTCGAACCCTCCTTTGACAGCTATGCGCCGATTGTGCGTCTGCAAGGGGCGACGCCGGTAGCCATTAAGCTGACGGTACCGGATTTTGCCGTGAACTGGGATGAAGTGCGGGCGGCCATTACCCCGCGCACGCGGATGATCATCGTTAATACGCCACACAACCCGAGCGGACAGGTGTTTTCAGCCGCCGATCTGCACCAGCTGGCCGCGCTGACGCGTCACACCGACATCATCATTTTGTCTGACGAAGTGTATGAGCACGTTGTTTTTGATGGCGAACCGCATCACGGGATGGCGACGCACCCACAGCTGGCGGAGCGCAGCGTGATTATTTCTTCTTTCGGAAAAACCTATCACGTCACCGGCTGGCGTGTGGGGTATTGTGTGGCACCCGCGGAGCTGATGGATGAGATCTGTAAAGTCCATCAATTTTTAATGTTCTCTGCCGATACCCCAATGCAGTACGCGTTTGCCGAACACATGACCGATCCGCAAACCTGGCTGTCGCTGGCGGCGTTTTATCAGCGCAAGCGCGATCTGCTGCAAAGTTTGCTCGCTGACTCACCGTTCAGGCTGCTTCCGAGTGCCGGTTCGTTCTTCCTGCTGGCGGATTACAGCGGCTTCAGCGACGAGCGCGACAGTGAGATGGTGAAAAGGCTGATTGTTGAGGGCGGGGTTGCCACCATTCCGCTGTCGGCGTTTTATGCCGATGGCACGGACAATAAACTGATCCGTCTCTCTTTTGCGAAAGATGAGGCGACGTTACGGGCAGGTGCACAAGCCCTGTGTCGGGTTACACCACGTTAAGGAATTTAAGATGAAATTACGCGCGTTAGTTGTCGGCATAGGTCTGCTGTGTTCATTCTCGTCGTTTGCCGCCACCGAGTTGCGGTACGGGCTGGAAGCGGAATATCCGCCGTTTGAAAGCCGCAATGCGTCAGGGGAGCTGGAAGGGTTTGACGTAGAGCTGGGAAATGCCATCTGCCAGGCCGCCGCGCTGAAGTGCAGCTGGGTAGAAACCTCGTTTGATGCGCTGATCCCCGGTCTGGTGGCGAAGAAGTTCGACGCCATCAACTCGGCGATGAACATCACCGAACAGCGTCGCAAGAGCATTGATTTCACCCAGCCGATCTACCGCATTCCCTCCCAGCTGGTGGGGAAAGCCGGTTCTGCGGTAGAGGCCACGCCGGAAGGGCTGAAGGGCAAAACCATCGGCGTTCTCCAGGGGTCAATTCAGGAAACTTACGCCAAAGAGCACTGGGAGAAGCACGGTGTCACCGTGGTGTCTTATAAAGATCAGAATATGGCCTGGGGAGATCTGCTGAATGGCCGTATTGATGCCTCGCTGGTGATGTCAGCGGCCGGGCAGGCCGGTTTCCTCAGCAAGCCGCAGGGTAAAGGGTTTGGCTTTATCGGCAAACCGGTGTCGGACGACACTATCCTCGGCAGTGGGATCGGCTTTGGGCTGCGTAAGGGGGATGAAGCCACCAAAAAGCAGCTTGATGCCGCAATTGATAAAGTACGTGCCGACGGCACGATCGCGAAACTGGCTGATAAGTACTTTCCGGGTATCGATGTCAGCGTAAAATAACCGCCTCATTCGCCCCGGTTGTCGATGTCGCACCGGGGCATTTTTATACATAACTTTACCCCTTTTTCAGGCCGTTCTGGTCGACAGAAAATATTTCTCGGTTTGTTCAGATAATCACCCGCCAACAATTGGATTCTTAACCGTTTTTGTTTAGGCTGTGCGTTCTTTCTTGCCGTCATTTCGCTGCGCGCGAAACTCATTCACACGACCATAAGGACGTTTTCTCAGGCATGAATCGCAGACGTTTTCTCAAAGGTTCCCTGGCAATGGCTGCCCTGAGCGGCACTTCTGGCCTTGCTTCTCTGTTTTCCCAGGCGGCGTATGCTGCTGATTCCGACATTGCAGACGGTCAGAGCCGCCGCTTTGACTTCTCTGTTCTGCAATCCATGGCGCACGATCTGGCGAAAACCCCGTGGGGCGGTGCGCCACGTCCGCTGCCGGAAACGCTGGCGACCATGACGCCGCAGGCGTACAACGCCATCCGTTACGATGAGAAGCAGTCGCTGTGGAATAACATTGAAGGCCGACAGCTGGACGCCCAGTTCTTCCATATGGGGATGGGGTTCCGCCGCCGCGTGCGCATGTTCTCGCTGGATCAAACGACCTCGCAGGCGCGTGAAATTCACTTCCGGCCTGAACTGTTCAGCTACGGCGATACGGGCGTGGATACCCGCCAGCTTGAAGGGCAGAGCGACCTCGGATTCGCCGGGTTCCGCGTCTTTAAAGCGCCAGAGCTGGCCCGACGCGATATCGTTTCGTTCCTGGGCGCGAGCTACTTCCGCGCGGTGGATGATACCTACCAGTACGGCCTTTCCGCGCGCGGTCTGGCGGTAGATACCTTTACCGACACCCCGGAAGAGTTCCCGGACTTCACCTCCTTCTGGTTTGAAACCGTTAAGCCGGGTGATACCACCTTTACCGTCTATGCGCTGCTGGACAGCCCGAGCATTACCGGTGCCTATAAGTTTGTGATCCACTGTGAGAAGAGCCAGGTGATCATGGACGTTGAAAACCACCTCTACGCGCGCAAAGACATCAAGCAGCTTGGCATCTCGCCGATGACCAGCATGTTTAGCTGCGGCAATAACGAACGCCGCATGTGTGACACCATTCATCCGCAGATCCACGATTCAGACCGTCTGGCGATGTGGCGCGGAAACGGGGAGTGGATCTGCCGACCGCTGAACAACCCGCAAAAGCTGCAATTTAACGCCTATCAGGATAAAAACCCGAAAGGCTTCGGCTTGTTGCAGCTTGACCGTGACTTCTCACACTATCAGGACGTGATGGGCTGGTATAACAAGCGACCAAGCCTGTGGGTCGAGCCGCGCAACAACTGGGGTAAAGGCGCCATTGCGCTGATGGAAATCCCGACAACCGGCGAGACGCTCGATAACGTGGTCTGCTTCTGGCAGCCGGAGAAACCGGTGCAGGCGGGCGATGAACTGGACTTCAAATACCGTCTTTACTGGAGCGCACAGCCACCGGTGCGTTCGCCGCTGGCTAACGTCTACGCCACCCGTACCGGTATGGGCGGCTTCCCGGAAGGCTGGGCGCCGGGTGAAAACTACCCGAAAGTGTGGGCCCGTCGCTTTGCCATTGACTTCGTCGGGGGCGATCTGAAGGCCGCCGCGCCGAAGGGCATTGAGCCGGTGATCACCCTGTCCAGCGGTGAAGCGAAGCAGGTGGAGATCCTCTATGTCGAACCGTTCGACGGGTATCGCATTCTGTTTGACTGGTATCCAACCTCTGACTCCACCGAGCCGGTGGATATGCGCCTGTTCCTGCGCTGTCAGGGCGATGCCATCAGCGAGACCTGGCTGTACCAGTACTTCCCGCCCGCACCGGACAAACGTAACTACGTTGACGACCGGATTATGCGCTAGTCATTTTGGGATTGTGCCGGGTAAGGCGAAGCCGCCACCCGGCAATTAAGAGGCACTATGACTTCAGAAATTATCCCCATTAACCAGGAAATCGAGCTTCGCGCCGTCGACGAGCGCTATACCTTCGATCTGCACAACCTCGTCATCAAAAACAAAACCTGGCTGCAAACCGCCTTCGACTGGGCGCAACATGTCGGCAGCGAAGAGGACACGCGCCGCAACGTGCAGAGCAACCAGATGCTGCACCAGCGCGGTTACGCCAAAATGTTCCTGATTTTCATGAAGGATGAACTGGTGGGCGTGCTTTCATTTAACGCGATAGAGCCTGCGAATAAGGCCGGATACATCGGCTACTGGCTCGACGAAGCGCATCAGGGGCAGGGCATTCTCTCTCAGGCGCTCCAGGCGTTTATGCGCTATTACGTTGAGCGCGGCGAGATCCGCCGCTTTGTGATCAAATGTCGCGTGGATAACCAGAGCAGTAACCGGGTGGCGCAGCGCAACGGATTCACGCTGGAAGGTTGTATGCGGGAAGCGGAAATGCTCAACGGCCGCTTCGATGATGTGAATCTTTATGCCAGGATTTTCCCGCTATAGTGCCCCCAGCAGCGGCGTTCGGGTGATCCGCGTGTCGCCGTTGATCACTTTAGATCCCCGGACGTGAATGCTTTCACCCTCAAACGCCTCGATAACCGCATCGTCCGTTACTTCCACCTGATGCTCAATCAGCACATCGCCGCTGATACGCGCCCGCCCCTGAATGACCACCTTGTCATCAATCAGGATCGGCCCGCCACGTAACCACGCCTCACCGCCTATCAACACGTGGTGTTTGATCACGCAGTTGCCTTCGACGAGAGCATTTTCCGCAACCTGTGAACTGTACCGCAACGTCGGGATGGCATCGTCCTCTGAACCGGCCAGCAGGCGGGCGTTGCCGTACACTTTGGCGCAGTCGCACACCCAGACGTTATTAAGCGCGTTGCCCTCAAGAATGGCGCGATCGAACACCTCCGCGCGGTGCTCAACGAAGGCCCAGGTCACCATGGCATCGCCGTAGATTTGCGCCTGATGCACAATACGCGACTGGCTGACCGTGGCTCTGTCATAAATTTGCAGGATCTGCTCACGGTCGGGCGTCAGCCCTTTGGCTGCAATCACCATGCTATTGTGCAGCACCCGCGCATCACCGGCGATACGGCATTCCCCGCGTACGCTGGAATGCTGAATGGTGACGTTGTCACTTATTATCGCCCCGTGACTCACCTCTGCCGCGTCAAGCCAGCTGTTGCCGCCAACGTGTGCGCGGTGGCTTACGATGCAGGGTTGGGTGAGGCGGGCATTACCGCATATCCTGGCCCCGGCAAATACCACGCTGTTTTCATCGTAAACCCAGCAATCCCCGTCCTGGGCGAGCGCGTTCTCATCCTCAACCCAACCACCTTTTGTCCCGCGGGTCACATCGTTAAAATCCTTCACGGCAATAATTTGTCTGAGGGAGGTTGTGCACGGCGTCGATCCGTCCTGCCAGCGCCAGAGACGGGTTTCATTGCTTAGCCGATATTTTGTCATCGCGTTATCCCTGAAAAGCCTTTCACTAAACGTAGCAAACTTTTGGCTTTTCGAAGTGCTGGCGTCCGCTCAGGAAACCCCTTAAAATGGCATTTAAAATACATTTTAAAGTTTAAAAAAAATGCATAACCAAAACCAACGCGTTCTTAACTTGCCCGCCGGGTATTTCGGTATGGTCCTCGGGACCATAGGCATGGGGTTCGCCTGGCGTTACGCCGGTACCATCTGGCCGGTGACGCGCTGGCCGGGCGAGATCCTGGTGGCGCTGGCGGTGGCGATGTGGTTCCTTCTGAGCGTGGCGTTTCTTACCCGTGCGGTACGGTTTCCACATAGCGTGCTGTCCGAGATGCGACATCCGGTAATGAGCAGTTTTGTCAGCCTTTTTCCTGCCACAACGCTGCTGGTGGCCATCGGCTTTGTGCCGTGGTATCGCCCGGTGGCGCTGGGGTTGTTTGGCGTGGGCGTGGTGATCCAGCTTGCGTATGCCGCCTGGCAAAGCGCCGGGCTATGGCGCGGTAAGCATCCGGAAGAGGCCACGACGCCAGGACTGTATCTGCCGACGGTAGCGAACAATTTTATCAGCGCGATGGCCTGCGGTGCGCTGGGTTTCCACGATGCGGGGCTGGTGTTCCTTGGCGCCGGGGTCTTTTCCTGGCTGAGCCTGGAGCCGGTCATTTTGCAACGCCTGCGCAGCGCGGGCGAACTGCCCGCGGCGCTTCGTACCTCGCTCGGGATCCAGCTTGCGCCTGCCCTGGTGGCCTGTAGCGCCTGGTTTAGCGTCAACGGCGGCGAAGCGGACACCTTCGCCAAAATGCTTTTCGGCTATGGTCTGTTGCAACTCCTGTTTATGCTGCGTCTGATGCCGTGGTATCTGTCGCAGCCGTTCAACGCGTCGTTCTGGAGCTTCTCGTTCGGGGTGTCGGCGCTGGCGACCACCGGTTTACATCTTGGGCAGAGCAGTCCGTCAGGGTTCTTTCATGCCCTCGCGGTTCCCCTGTTTATTTTCACCAACGCCATCATCGCGATGCTGCTGGTCCGTACTTTTATCTTGCTGATGCAGGGCAAACTTCTGGTGCGCGCTGATAAGGCACTGCTTATGCAATCTGAGGAAAAATAATGACTGTCGATGAAAACTACTTTACTGAGAAATATGGTCTGACCCGCACCCACTCAGAGGTGCTTTATAGCGCGGGCATTGTTAAGCCGGGTAAAACGCTCGATCTCGGTTGCGGAAATGGCCGCAACAGCCTCTACCTGGCGGCCAACGGCTATGACGTAACGGCGTGGGATAAAAATCCGATGAGCATCGATAACATCGAGCGCATTAAGGCGGCGGAAGGGATTGCGAACCTGAAAACGGCGATTAAGGATCTGAACACCCTGACCTTTGATGGCGAATACGACTTTATTCTCTCCACCGTCGTGTTGATGTTCCTTGAAGCGAAAACCATCCCTGGTCTTATCGCCAATATGCAGGGTTGCACCAAACCGGGCGGCTATAACCTGATTGTTGCCGCGATGGACACGGAGGACTATCCGTGCACCGTCGGCTTCCCGTTTGCCTTCAAAACCGGTGAACTGAGCCACTATTACGAAGGCTGGGAGTTGATCAAGTACAACGAAGAGGTGGGGGAACTCCACCGTACCGATGCCAACGGGAACCGTATCAAGCTGCGCTTCGCCACCATGCTTGCACGCAAGCCCGCTTAACGCGCGGCCAGCAGACAGAGTTGCAGGGCAGTGCGATAGGACGCCTCGAACGACGACAGCGGTAAAAACTCAAACTTCGAGTGGAAGTTATGGGCGCCGGTGAAGAAGTTCGGGGTGAGCAAACCTTTGGCTGACAGGGCCGCGCCGTCCGTGCCGCCGCGCATCGGCGTTGGCCTGGGCGTGATGCCGAGCGATTCCATCGCTTCGAACATCAGGTCGATCGCGCGGCGGTCTTCGCCAATCGCATTGCTGATATTGCTGTAGGTATCCTCAATGCGATACTCCACCTTTGCCGTGGGATGCTGTGCGGCAATTCGCGCCGCCACATCGGCAATCTGCTGCTTGCGGGCGGCAAATCCCTCTTTGTCAAAATCACGGATGTTGGCTTTCAGTACCGCTTCGTTTTGCCCGGCCTGGATGCCGTTAAACCAGATGTAACCCTCGCGCCCCTCGGTGCACTCCGGGGTTTGCTGGCGGTCGAAATGGCTGATGAAATCCGTTGCCATCAGCAGCGGGTTGACGAGCACGCCTTTGGCGGACATCGGGTGGGCCGTGACGCCGGTAAAGCGAATTTCCGCCGCCGCCGCGTTAAAGTTTTCGTAAACAATTTCCCCCAGCTCGCAGCAGTCGATGGTCCAGGCAAAATCGACGTCGAAGCGCTTTAGATCCAGCGCTTTCGCACCACACAGGCCAATCTCTTCGTCGGGCACAAACGCCACCACAATATCGCCATGCTTGTGCTCAGCGGTCAGGTTTTCCAGCACCGTCATCACCACCGTGACGGCGGATTTATTATCTGCGCCTAATACGCTGGTTCCGTCGCTGAAAATAATCTCTTCATCAGGATAAGCCAGAATTTCCGGATGCTCTTTTACGCGCAACCAGATCTCTTTCTCTTTATTCAGACAGAGATCATCCCCCGTAAACGTTAATATTTGTGGATGAATATCCGGGGATAAACCGACGTCGACGGTGTCGATATGGGTAATAAAACCAATACGCGGCGCGCCGGGAACATTGCCTTTTTTTACGGCGGTAACGGTGGCGAACTCATCAATCACAATATCGTCTAACCCCAGCGTTTCCAGCTCCTTCGCCAGCTCCCGCGCCATCTCATGCTGGCCCGGGGTGGAGGGCAGCGTTTTGACTTTCGGATCGCTCTGGCTGGTGATGGCGAGATAGCGGAAAAAGCGTTGGGTTAATTGTCTGGAGAGTTCTGAGCCCATAGTGTTTCCTTCTGTATTTATTTTTCATGTGTTTGCGTCAACACTTTAATGTTATTTATGGAATGGCAAAAGAAGTAATTAGCCGTCGAATTAAAAAGACAGGAATAAATGATGAAAAGCACATTCACAATGATAACGCTGGCGCTTGCTGCGCTGACGGTCAGTTCCACCGTCGCGGCAAAAACGCTGGTGTATTGCTCTGAAGGATCGCCGGAAAACTTCAATCCTCAGCTCTATACCTCGGGAACCAGCGTGGACGCCAGCGCGGTACCGGTTTATAACCGTCTGGTCGATTTCAAACCGGGCACCACCGAACTGGTGCCGAGCCTGGCGGAAAGCTGGGAAGTCAGCGAGGATGGCAAGATTTACACCTTCCATCTGCGCAAAGGAGTGAAATTCCACAGTAATAAGCTGTTCACGCCGACGCGCGACTTCAACGCGGATGACGTGATTTTCTCGTTTATGCGCCAGAAGGATGTGAATCATCCGTACCATAACGTCTCAAACGGCAGTTATTCCAACTTCGAAAGTCTGGAGTTCGGCAGCCTGATTACCGCCATTGATAAAGTTGACGATCACACCGTGCGCTTCACTCTGGCGCACCCGGAAGCGCCTTTTGTCGCTGATCTGGCGTGGTACTTTGCCTCCATCCTGTCGGCGGAGTATGCCGATGCCATGCTGAAAGCGGGCACGCCGGAAAAGGTCGATATGCAGCCGATTGGCACCGGGCCGTTTAAGCTCGCACAGTATCAAAAAGATTCCCGCATCCTCTTTACCGCCTTCCCGGACTACTGGCAGGGGAAATCGAAGCTGGATCGTCTGGTGTTCACCATCACGCCGGACGCCTCGGTGCGCTTTGCCAAAGTGGAGAAGAACGAATGTCAGGTGATGCCGTTCCCGAACCCGGCGGATTTGCCGCGTATGAAGGCGAACAAAGACATCAACCTGATGAGCAAGGCCGGGCTGAATACCGGTTTCCTCGCGTTTAACACGCAAAAGCCGCCGCTGGACAACGTAAAAGTGCGCCAGGCGCTGGCGATGGCGATTAACAAACCCGCCATCATTGAGGCGGTCTTCCACGGCACCGGTACGGCGGCAAAAAACCTGCTGCCCCCTGGCGTCTGGAGTGCCGACAGTGCGCTGAAAGATTACGATTACGATCCTGAAAAAGCGAAAGCGCTGTTAACGGAAGCGGGATTTGCCTATGGCGTCAGCATCGAACTGTGGGCGATGCCCGTGCAGCGGCCCTATAACCCGAACGCGAAGCGTATGGCGGAGATGATCCAGGCGGACTGGTCGAAAGTTGGCGTGCAGGCCAAAATCGTGACCTACGAATGGGGCGAATACCTGAAGCGCGTGAAAGGCGGGGAGCATCAGGCCGCGCTGATGGGCTGGACAACGGCGACGGGCGATCCGGATAACTTCTTCGGCCCGCTCTTTACCTGTACGTCCGCCAACGGCGGGTCGAACTCGGCGAAATGGTGTTATAAGCCGTTTGATGACCTGATTGCCGAAGCAAAATCGATAACCGATCGCGAAAAACGCGTGGCGCTGTACAAGCAGGCGCAGCAGATGATGCACGATCAAATGCCGGCGGTAATGATTGCCCACTCGACAATCTTTGAGCCAGTCCGTAAAGAGGTCACAGGCTATGAAATCGATCCCTTTGGCAAACATCTGTTCTGGCAGGTCGATCTGAAAGAGTAATATTTCACCGCCCGGCCTCCGTCCGGGCATTTTTTCACTATTTGTGCTGTCTTCGTCATTTTTTGCCACAACACATCGCCCGGTTTTTTGTTATAACTTCAAATGCATACTTGCAGATAACATGGAATACCATAATGCGTACTCATCCTTTTTTTAAAGTGGCAGTGCTTTCTGGTCTGTTAGCGCTGGCTGGCTGTGCGTCAAAAGTCGCGGCTCCCGAACAGTATTCAGGCTTTTTAAAAGACTATTCCAGCTTGCAGCAGACAACGTCTGCGACGGGTAAACCGACGCTGCGTTGGGTTGATCCTTCATATAACCCGGCGAATTACGACAGCATTATCTGGACGCCGATCTCGTATTATCCAAAGCCACAACCGTCCACCCAGATTGGGCAAAAAACGCTTGATGAGCTGCTGAGTTATACCAATAACAAACTGAAAACCGCGATTGGCCAGCGTAAGCCGATTGTGACGACGCCAGGCAAACATAGCCTGATCTTCCGCGGTGCCATCACGGGTGTGAGTTCAGACAAAGAAGGTTTGCAGTTCTATGAGGTCGTGCCAGTGGCGCTACTGGTCGCGGGTACGCAGATGGCAACTGGTCATCGCACCATGGATACGCATCTGTTCTTCGAGGGTGAGTTAATTGACGCGGCCACGAACAAACCGGTTGTTAAGGTTGTTCGTAAAGGCGAAGGGAAAGAGCTGGCAAACGAAAATACGCCGATGGGCTTCGCAACCCTGAAACAGGTTGTGGATGACATGGCGACCGATGCCACCATGTTTGACGTTCATCCGACGGCGAAATAACGATGATGGCCTGCTTGTTCGCAGGCCGTTTTTTTATGCCGTCCGCAGGCGCCGGAACCAGGTTTCTGGTTTGGTAAACATCACCATATTCCCCCCCAGAATCAACAGCAGGCCCACGATCCCATTGAGATGCCACACGTAGCCCTCATACACCGTTGAAATCGACAGCGCCACCAGCGGGAACAGCAGGGTACTGTATGCGGCTTTACCGGGACCAATGCGGCCCACCAGCGTAAAGTAGGCGCCAAACGCAATCACCGAGCCAAACAGCGCAAGATAGAGCAGCGCCCCCATATAGCTCACCGTCCATTCCGGCATAAAGCTTTCGCCCCTGAAGAGAGCGATAAGGCCCATCACGACGGTGCCATACAGCATCGCCCAGGCGTTGGTGGTCATGGTTTCCAGCCCGTTTCGCTGATGACGCATGCTGATCATATTCCCCAGCGAGAAGCCGTAGGTGCCAAGAGCGGAAAGCCCGATGCCCGTAAGCAACGACGCGCTCCAGCCGCTGGCGAGCAGATCGTTCCAGAACAGGGTAATGATCCCGATAAGCCCCAGCGCTGCCGCCGTCCAAAACCGGGCGGGTGGACGTTGACCGAAGAAGATAAAGCTGTTGATGGCGTTATACAGCACGGCCATTGAGAAAATCACCGACTCAAGGCCGGTATTGATATGGGCGGCGGCGGTGTAAAAGCACCAGAAGTTGAAACAGAAAACGCAGCAGCCCTGAAGCATGCAGTAGAGGTGATCCCGCAGCGCCAGCCTGCGCAGTCGGCGAAGGGCGACCAGGACGATCATCATCGTGGCGCTGGCCACGGCGAAGCGCCAGAAAATGGAGACAGGCGCTGCAACCGGCCCCTGTTGCAAAAAAATGGCGATCCAGGTCGTGCCCCAGATCACAACGACCAGCCCATAGAGTAATGCGTTCATGGTTTCTCTCTTCTCATACCGCGAAAAACAACAGTGTGGCGAAAGAGAAGGAAAGCGGCTTTCATCGGTTTGCGCCGGACTTGCAAATTCTTGCGCTTTTTTCTCATGCGAACGCTGGTAACAGGCTGCAACACTTCTTAGACTGACAGTCTGATTAATCACCTGTTTACGGCCATGTCTCTCGTTTACGACACCTTTGAAACGTTACGCCAACAAAATGCGGTGCTGCGGGAAACCGTCGCGCTCAATACTGGCATTCAACTGGCGGCGTGGTACAACAAGCACGACACGATCACCGTGAAAAGCAACCATCACACCCTTAGCCTGTACGTGGCGGATGGCTATGAAAGCTATCAAAAAACGCCGGGTGGCTGGAAAAATGGCGGCGGGCCGGACCGTTTTTGTCTGATGCCGGAAGAGAGCGAATCCACGTGGGATATTCGTGATGACCTGTCGTTCGTGCACCTCTACTGTACCGATGAACATCTGCGGGATGTGGGGGAGAAAATCTGGGATAAACGTCCGCTATCGCTGACGCTGGAGGAAAAAATCTTCGGCAGCGATCCGAAAATCACCGCCCTTTATCGCCAGTTTTTGCTCGGCTGCGACTGGCAGCAGAACGCCAATCAGCTCACCCTGAGCACCGCGTCGACCTTATTGCTGACGCATCTGGTCCAGCACTATTCCAGCGTGCAGTGGAAGCTGCCGGTGGTGACCGGCGGGTTATCGCCGTTTGTGCTGCGTAACGTGCTGGCCTTTATCGAAGAAAATCTGGCGCAACCCTTAACGCTGGCGGAACTGGCAGGCCAGGCGGCACTCAGTGAGTATCATTTTGCGCGGATGTTCCGCCAGTCGATGGGGCTGGCGCCGCATCAGTACGTCATGCAGCGCCGCATGGAGAAGGCCAAAGCGCTGGTGCAGCACACAACCACGCCGCTCACCGACATCGCGCTGGCCTGCGGATTTAACTCCGCCAGCCATTTCAGTAACCGTTTTCGCAGCATGACCGGCATTACGCCGTCACAGCTACGCGCGGCGAAGGCGTGAGAGGACGGCGTAACAGATCCCACCCAGCACCAGCCCCCAGAAGGCGGAGCCAATCCCCAGGATCGTGACGCCGCTGGCGGTCATCAGGAAGGTGACGATTGCCGCGTCACGTTCTGCTTCATGGTTCAGTGCCTGATACAAACTCCCGCTGATAGTGCCGAGCAGGGCCAGCCCGGCCAGCGTCTGGACCCCGCTCAGCGGCAGGGCGGCCATCAGCCCGGAAATTGACCCGCCGAACACCCCAGCCAGCAGATAAAACCCGCCAGCCGCCGCCGCGGCCAGCCAGCGTTTACTGGCATCCGGATGGGCGTCCTGGCTCTGGCAGATGGCGGCGGTGATGGCGGCGATGCAGACAGAATAAACGCCGAAGGGAGACAACAGCAGCGCCAGCCCGCCGGTGGCAACGATCAGCGGTGAGACCGGCAGCGGATAGCCCGATGCCTGCATGGTGGCGAAGCCGGGCGCATTCTGCGAGGCCATGGTCACCAGGAAGAAGGGTAAGCCGATGCTAATCATGCTGGTGAACGTGAACGCAGGGGCAATGAATTCCGGCATCACTACCGATAATGTCATCTTATCCGTGACAACGTCACCTCCGGCCCAGGCCACAAGGATCCCGACCAGCAGCGTGGCGACAATGGCGTACCGGGGTGCCACGGCTTTAGCCACCAGCCAGGCGGCCAACATACTGCCACAAAGAACACCTTGACCCTCAAGATTGCTGAATGCCTTCAGGCCAAACTGTAACAACACGCCTGCCAGCATGGCGGCGGCAAGCGAATGCGGGATCAGTTTCATCAATCGGGCAAACAGGCCGGTGACGCCGCACAGCAGAATCAGTGCATTGGCAAATATAAAGACCCCGATGGTTTCCGCCAGCGTGACGCCTTGCAGGCTGGTGGCGAGCAGCGCCGCGCCGGGGGTCGACCAGGCGGTGAGCACGGGGGCTTTATACCACCACGACAATGCCAGCGTGCTGATCCCCATTCCTAGCCCCAGCGCGGTCATCCATCCTGCGATTTGCTGTGAACTGGCGCCAGCCGCGGCCGCGGCCTGCCAGATAATGGCGGCAGAGCTGGCATAACCCACCAGCACGGCAACAAAACCGGCCAGTACGGCAGGAAAGAGAGAGGTAGTCGATCGCATGAAAACTCCGTTGTGCGTTATAACGTCCGGGGTAAGGTATCACTGTGCGCTATAGCGTACAAGTGGTATGCTTTGTCGCAACGGGAGGAACCATGGACATAACGCAACACCTTGCAACCACACTGAAAGCGCTGCGCCAGGCGCGGGGCTGGAGCCTGTCGAAACTGGCGGAAGAGACGGGCGTATCGAAAGCGATGCTTGGGCAAATCGAACGCAACGAGTCCAGCCCGACGGTCTCTACCTTGTGGAAAATCGCAACCGGGCTGAACGTGCCTTTTTCGGCATTTATCACCCCAGAGAGCGACCCGCAGGCGGTGTTCGATCCGCAGCAGCAGGCGATGGTGGTGAAACCGCTTTTCCCCTGGGACGACCAGCTTAAGTTTGACCATTTCTCCATCACGCTGTCGCCCGGCGCGCTGAGCGAGTCCACGCCGCACGAAGCCGGGGTGATTGAACACGTGGTAGTGATAAGCGGTGTTCTGGACATGCAAATCGACGGTATCTGGCGGACGATTCAAGCTGATTCGGGTGCGCGTTTTGCTGGCGATAAACCGCACGCGTACCGCAACAGCAGCGCCCGGACGGTGCATTTTCACTCTCTGATCCATTATCCCCGCTAAAGCGTCGCAAAACGGTTTCACTGACACAGACTTCTGACTACAATAGCCGCCATTTTGACCATAACGGATAACGACGAAGTATGCGCCTGCACTCCCATCATCTTGAACTGCTAAGCCCGGCCCGCGACGCCGCCATTGCCCGTGAAGCCATTCTTCACGGTGCAGATGCCGTCTACATTGGCGGCCCTGGCTTCGGTGCCCGTCATAACGCCAGCAACAGCCTGCGCGACATTGCCGAACTGGTACCGTTTGCCCACCGTTTCGGGGCGAAGGTGTTCGTGACCCTGAACACCATTCTTCATGATGATGAACTGGAGCCTGCGCAGCGTCTGATCACCGATCTCTACCAGACCGGCGTTGACGCCCTGATCGTTCAGGATATGGGCGTTCTGGAACTGGATATCCCGCCGATTGAGCTTCACGCCAGCACCCAGTGCGATATCCGCACCGTTGAGAAGGCGAAGTTTCTCTCGGACGTCGGATTTACGCAGATTGTTCTGGCGCGCGAGCTGAACCTCAATCAGATCCGCGATATCCACCAGGCAACCGACGCGACGATTGAATTCTTTATCCACGGCGCGCTGTGCGTGGCCTATTCCGGTCAGTGCAACATTTCCCACGCCCAGACGGGGCGCAGCGCTAACCGGGGAGATTGCTCCCAGGCCTGCCGTCTGCCGTATACCCTGAAAGACGATCAGGGCCGCGTGGTGGCGTTCGAAAAACACCTCTTGTCGATGAAAGATAACGATCAGACGGCGAACCTCGGCGCGCTGATCGACGCCGGGGTACGCTCCTTCAAAATTGAAGGGCGCTACAAAGACATGAGCTATGTGAAAAATATCACCGCGCATTATCGCCAGATGCTGGATACCATCATCGACGATCGCGGGGATCTGGCGCGCGCCTCCGCCGGACGTACAGAGCATTTCTTTATTCCGTCTACGGATAAAACCTTCCACCGCGGCAGTACGGATTATTTTGTCAATGCGCGCAAAGGGGATATCGGCGCGTTTGATTCACCAAAGTTTATCGGCCTGCCGGTAGGTGAAGTGCTGAAAGTGGCGAAAGACCATCTTGACGTTCAGGTGACAGAGCCGCTGGCGAACGGCGATGGTCTCAACGTGATGATCAAACGTGAAGTGGTGGGTTTCCGCGCCAATACGGTGGAGAAAACCGGCGAAAATCGCTATCGCGTCTGGCCGAACGAAATGCCAGCCGATCTCTACAAAGCGCGTCCCAACGCGGCGCTGAACCGTAACCTGGACCACAACTGGCAGCAGGCCTTGCTCAAAACCTCCAGCGAGCGCCGCATTGCGGTGGATATCGCGCTGGGGGGCTGGGAAGAGCAGCTGATCCTGACCATGACCTGTGAAGACGGTATCAGCGTCACGCATACCCTCGACGGCCTGTTCGAGGTGGCGAACAATGCGGAGAAAGCGCTCAACAGCCTTAAGGATGGCGTGGCGAAGCTGGGGCAGACCATCTATTACGCGCGTAATATTGAGGTGAACCTGCCGGATGCGCTGTTTGTGCCGAACAGCCTGCTGAACCAGTTCCGCCGTGAAACGGCCGAGATGCTGGATGAAGCCCGTCTGGCTAACTATCCGCGCGGCAGCCGTAAGGCCGAAGCGGTGCCTGCGCCGGTCTACCCGGACACCCATCTCTCCTTCCTGGCGAACGTTTACAACCACAAGGCGCGCGCGTTTTATCATCGTCACGGCGTGCAGCTGATTGACGCCGCGTATGAAGCGCATGAAGAGAAGGGCGATGTCCCGGTGATGATCACCAAACACTGCCTGCGCTTTGCCTTTAACCTTTGCCCGAAACAGGCGAAAGGCAATATTAAAAGCTGGAAAGCGACGCCGATGCAGCTGGTGAATGGCGATGAAGTGCTGACGCTGAAGTTTGACTGCCGTCCGTGTGAAATGCACGTTATCGGCAAGATGAAGAATCACATCTTTAAAATGCCACCACCGGGCAGCATTGTGGCGTCCGTCAGCCCGGACGATTTGATGAAAACCCTGCCGAAGCGTAAAGGCAGCTAACCCGGAAAGTGGGTATCCGGTTTGCGCGATTTCTGCCAGGCATGGTGTTCGCGCAACCCCTCCGCAGACTCCTCGGCCTCACTGCGTAACTCGTCGCTGTCAGCTTCATGTCGAAGCTGATGGTCGGCGTTTTTCACATACAGAAATTTATGTCCTTTGTGCTCCGCCATCACTTGTCCTGAGAACAGCGCGCCGATCAGCATGAGTAGTGAAAACCCTTTTCTGAACATCCTTTAGCCCCCGAAAATACGCTACGGTCATCGTAGGGATAATTTCATAGAGTAATTATTACACTCTTTAAATTTGAGAAAAAAGACTGTCAAAATTTGTGGTCGCAATTAAACGCACATAAGACTATTCTTAAAAGCTATATTGACGTTGTAAACTCCCATTTCTGGTATGCAAAGAACAACTAGATTTGTTGGGAAATCATTTACAATAAGACTTTTCTGGCTAAGGATTGGATCGAATAAATGAAAAAAATAATTGTGCTATCACTTCTGGGCGTAGTGGTTGCGGCAGGTGCTGCGGCCAGCATCTATTCAAATGAAGAACCAGAATATATTCAGTCAGCAAAAAGCCGTGTCGGATCGTATTTAACCAGCGATTACGGACGTGTCGAATGTAATAGCACCCAGGTCAGTGAAGATCGTTGGGAACTGGGCTGTACCAATAAGGCGAGGGGTAAGACCTTCCAGTTCGCCGTTTATCCTTCAGAGCAGGCGCCGTATGGGGTCTCTCGCGCATTTTATCTCGAAGCGATTAATGATGATGCCCGCCAGAGCGCAGAGCAGGGGCTGATGCGTTATCTGCAAATTAATACCAAAGCGGGTTAATCGATTCGTTTATGCTTCGTTGAGGCTCACAGTGATAGATTGCAGGTGATCCGCATTCCGGTATGGAATACCGGAGCGTAGATACCAAAATACAAATCTATCCATGCAAGCATTTACCGCCAGATTATGGCGGTTTTTTTTTGTCTGTTTATCATCCCGGCTGCAAAAATTTTTTGCGATATTGCGCGGGCGAAAGCGCAAATTGCTGCCGGAAATGGTGGCGCAGCGTGGCGCTTTGCCCAAATCCGGTTTGTTCCGCAATATTGTCGATACTGAGTCGACTGTTTTCGAGATAATCTTTTACCCGCTGCAATCGCGCAGTCAATAACCAGCGCGCGGGCGTTGTTCCGGTTGCGTCCTGGAAACGACGTAGAAAGGTGCGCTGACTCATACCAACCCGCAGGGCCAGCGATTCGACGGTATGGGAAACAGCCAGATGCTGGTGAAGATAGTCAAACAGCTGGCCCAAACGCTGGCTCTCCCGCAACTGGGCCACCGGTCGGCTAAGTTGCTGGGTTTGCGAGCCGTCCCGATGGGGCGGGATCACCAGTCGACGCGCCACGCGGTTTGCCGCCTCCATACCGTAATTCCGTCGCACCACGTGCAGGCACAGATCAATCCCCGCGGCGCTGCCTGCGGAAGTGAGAATATCGCCCTCGTCCTGATACAGGACATCTTCGACCACGGTAATGGCGGGATAGCGTGTTTTCAGGGCTTGCGTGTAGCGCCAGTGGGTGGTTGCCTTCCGGCCATTAAGCAGACCTGATGCCGCCAGAACAAAAACGCCAGAACAGATCGAGAGTAGCTGGCAACCGCGCGCATGCGCCGCGCGGAGCGCCTGGCAGAGCGCCTCGGGTACGGGTTCGTCCAGCCCTCGCCAGCCGGGAACAATCACCACATCCGCCGTCTCCAGCAGACGCAGATCGCCATCGGCAATAATCCGGATCCCGCCCGTTGCCCGGAGTTCGCCGTCATCCACGCTCGCCACGGCGAACTGATACCACTCCTCGCCCATTTCCGGGCGCGGCAGGCCAAAGATTTCTACCGCCACACCAAACTCAAAGGTACATAAACCGTCATAGGCCAGCACGACGGCGCGCGGAGAGGGATGTCTTAAGTTTGTCATCTTTTTGCTGTTTTCTGGCATAGGCGGACGCATTCATGGGCTGAATTAAGGGATAGAGTAGTGTTAACACAAACACCCCAAATGAGGAAGATTCATGAGCTATGTTACTGAATTTCCGGCTGCTGAGCCGCAGGAAGCCGTGGGACATTTTCTGCGTCGTCTGAGCGTTGAGACGGACTGCGCCGATGTGCATCACGCCGTGTCCAGCGGTGAGCAGGACTTTGTTCTGCTGCACGTGGTCGGAAAACCTGAGCATTTTGCCCGGCGGCACCTGCCCGGGGCGCTGCATTTGCCCTGGAGCCAGATCACCGCAGAGCGGATGAAAGCGTGGCCGGAAGAGACATTGTTTGTCGTCTATTGTGCAGGCCCGCACTGCAACGGGGCGGACCGGGCGGCGCTGAAGCTGGCGCGTCTGGGTCTGCCGGTCAAAATTATGCTCGGGGGCATGACCGGCTGGGAAGATGAGGAGTTCGCCTTTGCAGGTTCCGCATCATCCGCCCTGTGAACATGAATTTATTTCAACACAGATGAAATTTTCTCGTTTGTCGGCAGGGGGCCGGTATGACATCTTTTCAGGACGTTTAGACATCCAGAAGTCTAAAACTTCAAGAGATGAATTATCACTGTGGGCAATTAACGCCGACAGACAGAGGAGATTTCCATGCAGCGACACCACGCCCCGTACCGCGCCGATGTAGTCGGCAGTTTTTTACGCCCGGATGCCATTAAACAGGCCCGTCTGCAATTTGCCCGCGGTGAGATCGATGCCGGGCAGCTTCGCGCGGTCGAGGACGAGGCCATTCGCCATGTTGTCGAGCAGCAGTGCGCCTGCGGCCTGCATGTGGTGACGGACGGTGAATTCCGCCGCGCCTGGTGGCACTTTGACTTCTTCGACGGGCTACAGGGCGTGGAGCGTTATGATTCCCAGCAGGGCATTCAGTTCAACGGGGTGCAGACCAAAGCCCACGGCGTGCGCGTAACGGGCAAACTGGGCTTCGGCGATCATCCTATGCTGGACGATTTCCGCTACCTCAAAAGCATCAGCGGTAACGCACAGCCGAAGATGACCATTCCTAGCCCGAGCGTGCTGCACTTCCGCGGTGGGCGCAAGGATATTGATGCCACGGTCTACCCGGATCTGGACGTCTACTTTGACGATCTGGCGACCACCTGGCGCGATGCCATTCGGGCATTTTACGACGCGGGCTGCCGCTATCTGCAACTGGATGACACCGTCTGGGCCTATCTTTGTTCGGATGACCAGCGCCGCCAGATCCGCGAGCGCGGTGATGATGCAGACGAACTTGCCCGCATCTATGCCCGGGTGCTGAATAAAGCGCTGGAAGGCAAACCGGATGACCTGACCATCGGGCTGCACGTCTGCCGCGGCAACTTCCGCTCAACCTGGATTTCCGAAGGCGGCTATGAGCCGGTGGCGGAGGTGCTGTTCGGCACGGTGAACGTCGACGCGTTCTTCCTTGAGTATGACAACGACCGTAGCGGCGACTTCGCGCCACTGCGTTTTATCCGCCCGGGTAAACAGCAGGTGGTTCTGGGGCTGATCACGACCAAGCACGGCGAACTGGAGAACCCGGAAGGGGTGAAAGCGCGTCTGGAAGAAGCCGCACAATACGTAGCGAAAGAGCAGATTTGCCTTAGCCCGCAGTGCGGATTTGCCTCCACGGAAGAGGGTAACAGCCTGAGCGAAGCCCAGCAGTGGGATAAAGTTCGCCTGGTCACGCAAATCGCCAGCGACGTCTGGTAACGTTGTCCATAGCGCTGCATTATTACAGTGCAGCGCTATACCATTCTGAGTCGTTTCCCGCCGTTCCTTGCGTCATCCCCTTTAAAAATCCTGCTTCTGCAACCTGGCACTCTTTTTGCTCTCCTGAAACTGGCGTTACTTTTTTCTGCGTCCGGGCGGTAACGGACGTCTTCGCACAGCTTTCTTTTTCAGGAGTGAAAATATGCACCGTCGTACCTTTATTAAAGCGTTCGCCTTGTCCGCCTCCGTGGTCGCCATGGGGATGAGCTTTGGCGTCCAGGCCGCCGAGACCATTAAAGTCGGGATTATGCATTCTCTCTCCGGCACGATGGCCATTTCAGAAACACCCCTGAAAGATGTCGCCCTGATGACCATCGACGAAATCAATGCCAAAGGCGGCGTGCTCGGGAAAAAGCTGGAGCCGGTGGTGGTTGACCCGGCCTCCAACTGGCCGCTGTTTGCCGAAAAAGCCCGCCAGCTTCTGAGCCAGGATAAGGTCGCCGTGGTGTTTGGCTGCTGGACCTCCGTATCGCGTAAATCGGTCCTGCCGGTCTTTGAGGAGCTTAACGGTTTGCTGTTCTATCCGGTGCAGTATGAAGGCGAAGAGATGTCACCTAACGTCTTCTATACCGGTGCGGCACCGAACCAGCAGGCGATCCCGGCGGTGGAGTACCTGATGAGTGAAGACGGCGGCAGCGCGAAACGCTTCTTCCTGCTGGGAACGGACTACGTCTACCCGCGCACCACGAACAAGATCCTCCGCGCCTTCCTGCACTCGAAAGGCGTGGAGGATAAAGATATTGAAGAGGTCTACACCCCGTTTGGTCATAGCGATTACCAGACCATTGTTGCCAATATCAAGAAATTCTCCACAGGCGGTAAAACGGCGGTGGTCTCCACCATCAACGGTGATTCCAACGTGCCTTTCTATAAAGAGCTGGCGAACCAGGGGCTGAAAGCCACGGACGTACCGGTGGTGGCGTTCTCGGTGGGCGAGGAAGAACTGCGCGGCATTGATACCAAACCGCTGGTGGGTAACCTGGCGGCGTGGAACTACTTCGAATCCGTTGATAACCCGACCAACCAGACTTTTGTCGCGGCCTACAGAGCTTACGCGAAAGCCCATAAGCTGCCGAATGCCGATACCGTCGTGACCAACGATCCGATGGAAGCGACCTACGTTGGCCTTCATATGTGGGCGCAGGCAGTTGAAAAAGCCGGGACGACCGACGTGGACAAAGTGCGCGCGGCAATGGCGGGCCAGTCGTTCAACGCGCCGTCCGGCTTTACGCTGACCATGGATGCCACCAACCACCACCTGCATAAGCCCGTCATGATTGGTGAAATTGAAGGCAACGGCCAGTTCAACGTCGTCTGGCAGACCGAACAGCCGGTACGCGCTCAGCCGTGGAGCCCGTTTATCGCCGGGAATGACAAAAAGCCTGACCAGCCGATGAAAACTGCCAGCAACTAAGCCGCCACACCAGGGAGAGACGTCATGAACGCCATGCGCATGATTATTGCGATTGTGTGGCTTACCGGACTGCTGCCAGGGATGGCGCAGGCATCGGATGCCGATGATTTCGTTGCCGCCACCCGCAGTCAGCAGACCGCCATGCTCACCCGGTGGGCAGCCACGCCGGAACCCGCACGTTTGCCGCTGCTTAAGGCGCTGCAACAGGAAAACCTCTACACCGACAGCCAGAAACAGGCATTTACCCGCATCGACGGCCAAATGGTTGCCCTGGGCGCGGCAAAACGCGCTGAAGGAGCGACCATAGCCGTGCGGCTGACCAACCGGCTGCGCGTGTTAACGGTCACGGCGCTGGCGACGCATCAGCTTGTCAGTGACAGTGTCACCGAAAGGCGCAATGCCGCACGACAGCTTCAGCGTGACGCCCAGCCGGATATGCTCGGGTTTCTGCAACAGCGGGCCAATAGCGAAACGGACGATGTCACCCGGCAGTCGCTCATGCTGGCGCTGGCAAACCTTCAGCTGGCTAGCCCGCAGGCGGAAGTACGCCTTAACGCGGTTGAGCTGCTGGGACAGTCCGACGATCCGGACGTTCAGGCCACGCTCGCGCCGTTTACCCGGGCGCAAACCGAGCCGGACGCACGGGTACGTGCCGCCGCTGCGGAGAGCCTTGAGGGTATTCAGCACCGTCTGATGTGGGGCGAACTGTTGGGTCAGGCCTTTATGGGCCTGTCGTTGGGGTCGGTACTGTTGCTGGCCGCGCTCGGGCTGGCTATCACCTACGGTCTGCTGGGGGTGATTAACATGGCCCACGGCGAGATGCTGATGCTCGGAGCGTATGCCACCTGGATGGTGCAACAGATGATGGCGCAGTGGATGCCTCAGTGGCTGGCGCTCTATCCGGTGGTGGCGCTGCCGGTGGCGTTTTGCCTGACGGCAGGTATCGGGATGGTGCTGGAGCGGACGGTGATCCGCCATCTATATGGCCGTCCGCTGGAAACCCTGCTCGCCACCTGGGGGATCAGTCTGATGCTCATCCAGCTGGTGCGCATGACCTTCGGCGCACAGAACCTTGAGGTGGCGAACCCGGCCTGGCTGTCCGGCGGGGTGCAGGTTTTCGCCAACCTGACGCTGCCGTGGAACCGCATTGTGGTGCTCGGGTTTGTGCTGCTGGTGCTGTTCTTCACCTGGCTCCTGCTGAATAAAACGCGTCTGGGCCTGAACGTGCGGGCGGTGACGCAAAACCGCAGCATGGCGGCCTGCTGTGGCGTGCCGACCGGACGGGTGGATATGCTGGCGTTTGGCCTCGGGTCCGGCATTGCCGGGCTGGGCGGCGTGGCATTGTCCCAGTTGGGGAACGTGGGACCAGAGCTGGGCCAGGGATACATCATCGATTCGTTCCTGGTGGTGGTGCTCGGCGGCGTCGGCCAACTGGCCGGTAGCGTCGCGGCGGCCTTTGGTCTGGGGATCTTCAATAAAATTCTCGAACCGCAGATGGGCGCGGTGCTGGGCAAAATCCTGATTCTGGTGGCGATCATTCTGTTTATCCAGAAACGTCCGCAGGGGTTATTCGCACTTAAAGGGAGGGTGACAGACTGATGAGCCAGCCATTGACCTTAACACTGGCGCGCAGTGCACCGCGCACCGCACAAATCTTCGGCAGTCTGCTGGTTGCGGCGCTGCTGGTGCTGCCTTTTCTCGCGCTGTTGCCCGCAACGCATCCGCTGGCCATTTCCACGTGGATGTTAACGCTCATCGGCAAAATCCTCTGCTACGCGGTTGTTGCCGTGGCCCTCGATCTGGTCTGGGGCTATGCCGGAATGCTCTCGCTGGGGCACGGCATATTTTTCGCCCTCGGCGGCTATGCGATGGGGATGTACCTGATGCGCCAGGCGGCGGGCGACGGGCTGCCCGCGTTTATGTCGTTTCTTTCGTGGAGCGAACTGCCCTGGTTCTGGTGGGGAACGCAGCATTTTGCCTGGGCACTGGTATTAATCGTGGCGATCCCCGGTCTGCTGGCGCTGGTTTTCGGCTGGTTTGCTTTCCGCTCGAAGATCAAAGGGGTTTATTTCTCCATCATGACCCAGGCGCTGACCTATGCAGGCATGCTGCTGTTCTTTCGCAATGAAACCGGCTTTGGCGGCAATAACGGCTTTACCGGCTTTACCACGCTGCTCGGGTTTTCCGTTACGGCGACGACGACGCGGATCGCGCTGTTCCTCGCGACGGTAGTGCTGCTGCTTCTGGCCCTGGGCACGGGCTATGCGCTGGCGAAGAGTAAATTTGGCCGCATTTTGACGGCGGTGCGCGATGCGGAAAACCGTCTGACGTTTTGCGGCTACGATCCGCGCGGCTTTAAGCTGCTGGTCTGGACGCTTTCCGCCGTGCTGTGTGGCCTGGCGGGGGCGCTGTACGTTCCGCAGGTGGGCATTATCAACCCGGGTGAAATGTCGCCAACCAACTCGATTGAAGCGGCCATCTGGGTGGCGCTGGGCGGGCGCGGCACCCTGGTAGGTCCGGTGATTGGCGCGGCGCTGGTCAACGGTGCGAAGAGCTTTTTCACCGTGGCGATGCCGGAGTACTGGCAGCTGTTTCTGGGCCTGATTTTCATTGCCGTAACGCTGTTTTTATCACGCGGCGTGTTCGGTCTGTTTCGTAAGGGAGAGAATTAATGCAGCCCTCTGAAGGACTCTTTACCCGGCAGCTACCGGGCGACCGTTACCGCGAGCAGACCGATCCGGTATTGCAGCTTGAGGCCATTAACGTCAGTTTTGACGGTTTTCAGGCGTTGACCGACCTCTCGCTGAATATCGGCGTTGGCGAGTTGCGCTGCATCATTGGCCCTAACGGGGCCGGTAAAACCACGCTGATGGACGTCATAACAGGCAAAACCCGGCCAAAAAGTGGAAAAGCCCTTTACGATCAGTCCATCGATCTGACAGCCCTTGAGCCAGCGGCCATTGCCCGTCAGGGGATTGGTCGTAAGTTTCAGAAGCCGACGGTGTTTGAAGCGCTGACCGTAGGGGAAAACCTCGAAATCGCCATGAAAGCCGACAGGTCCGTCTGGGCGAGCCTGCGGGCCACGCTCAGCAGCGAACAGCGTGACCGCATTGACGAGATGCTGGTTTTACTGCGGCTTGGCAGCGAGCGCGATCGCCGCGCCGGGCTGCTTTCACACGGACAGAAGCAGTTTCTGGAGATAGGCATGCTGCTGGTGCAGGATCCGCACCTGTTGCTGCTGGACGAACCCGCCGCTGGCATGACGGACGCAGAGACGGAATACACTGCCGAGCTGTTCCGAACCCTGGCAGGCAAGCATTCTTTGATGGTGGTTGAGCACGATATGGGCTTCGTCGAGACCATCGCTGATCACGTCACGGTGCTGCATCAGGGGCGCGTGCTGGCGGAAGGCTCGCTTCGCGAGGTACAGGCCAATGAACAGGTGATTGACGTCTATCTGGGACGCTAAGGAGCGGTGATGTTACGGGTTAACGAACTGAATCAGTACTACGGCGGCAGTCATATACTGCGCGGGGTGAGCTTTGAGGCGGGCGTCGGGGAAGTCACCTGCCTTCTGGGGCGCAACGGAGTGGGTAAAACCACGCTGCTGAGGTGCCTGATGGGGCTGATCCCGGTGAAAACCGGGGAGGTGGTCTGGCAGGGGAAAACCATCACCCACAGTAAACCGCACCAGCGGGTACAGTCCGGCGTGGCGTATGTTCCGCAGGGGCGGGAGATTTTTCCGCGTCTGACCGTAGAAGAAAACCTGCTGATGGGGCTGTCGCGCTTCTCCGCGCGAAACGCGAGGGGCGTGCCGGAGGAAATTTGGCAGCTTTTCCCGGTGCTGAAAGAGATGAAGCACCGTCGCGGAGGCGATCTTTCCGGTGGTCAGCAGCAACAGCTGGCGATTGGGCGGGCGCTGGCGAGTCGTCCACAGTTACTGATTCTGGATGAACCCACGGAAGGTATTCAGCCGTCGGTGATCAAAGAGATCGGGCAGGTGATCCGCAGCCTGGCGAACCGGGGGGATATGGCGATCCTGCTGGTGGAGCAGTTTTATGATTTTGCGGCGGAGCTGGCCGACAGCTATCTGGTGATGTCGCGCGGCAGCATCGTCCAGCAGGGACGCGGGGAGAATATGGCGCAGGAGGGCGTTCGCGGGCTGGTTGCGATCTGAAATGTTATAATATAACATCCTCATTCTTATAAAACGGAATGAGGATTTTGCTGTGGCTGCACAACTTGGAAAAATTGCGCTGACTCTGGGAACGCTGCTGGTAAGTGGCTCGCTTTTTGCCCATTCGCACGGACATCAGATGACGGAGGCGGAACAGAAGGCGGCAAACGGCGTCTTTGAGGATAAAGACGTCAGGGACAGGACGCTGTCTGACTGGGACGGGACCTGGCAGTCCGTTTATCCCTTCCTGCTTGATGGTTCGCTGGATCCGGTTTTTGAAAAGAAAGCGCAGAAGGGGGAAAAATCCGCTGCCGAGGTGAAAGCCTACTACCGCAAGGGGTACGCAACGGACGTGGACGCGATTGGAATTGAAAACAACGTGATGGAATTCCACAGAGGCAAAACGGTGAGCAGTTGCCGCTACGACTACAGCGGCTACAAAATTCTGACCTACGCCTCGGGGAAAAAAGGGGTGCGCTACCTGTTTGAGTGCAAGGATAACGCGAGCCAGGCGCCTAAGTTTGTGCAGTTCAGCGACCATATCATCGGGCCGAAGGCCTCTTCACACTTCCATATCTTTATGGGCAACACCTCCCACGAGGCGCTGCTGAAAGAGATGGATAACTGGCCGACCTACTACCCGAATGAGATGTACAAAGAGCAGGTGGTGGAGGAGATGTTGCACCACTAGGCGTTGGTTTTGCCGGGTGAAGGCTTCGCCTTACCCGGCCTGAGATTAGGGTTTTGTCGGTCGGGTAAGCGCAGCACCACCCGACACGCTCTCTTCACTTTTCACGCGCATCCCGCGCAATATCATCAGCCAGGCCGCAATGATGGCGGCCATCATAATGATAAATAATGACCAGTGCGGCAGATGGGTCAGGATGAGTCCGGTGATCATCGGGTTCGCCGCCGCGCCCAGCCAGCCCAGCGCCTGCGCAGAGAAGTAGCTCGCCTTCATGCCCGGCGGGGCGATATTGTCGATCAGCATGTATTCGCCCGGCGCATAGATTATTTCCCCAAGGGTGAAGATTGCCGCCGCAATTCCCCAGTAAATCAGGTTCTCACCCGAAAGCATAAACCCGCCCAGCCCGAGGATGAAAAAGAGCGTCGCGGCAGTCATTAACGGGCGGATATTGCTGGCGGTGATCTTACGTCCAAGCGCGTATTGCAGGCTGACCACTACCGCCGCGTTGACTGGCAGTACAACGGCCACCACCTTTTCTGCGAAATCACTGTCCGCATGTGCGGCGAGGACATACTGGGAAATACAGGTGGCGAACGATCCCCCCACATAGGACGCCAGCAGGCCGGAGAGCGTATACCAGAACAGCGCCCGGTCTTTCAGCAGCACTGAGGGCTGCCATGGCATTTTCTCCTCAACGTTGTCTGAGGCTATGCTTTTGTGCACAAAGAAATGGATAAACCCGAGCGGCAGTGCGGCGCAGAAGGCCGCCAGCCAGAACGGCAGTTGCAGGCTGTACATCACCAGCAGGGTGCCGATCGGCGGCCCGATCGTCCAGCCGATGTTCAGGAAACTGTAGTTGAGTGAGAAAACGCGCGCTTTTTCGCTGGAGGTCAGCACGTCGGCAAACCATGCTTTCAGCACCGTTGAGAAGACGGAATAGGCGCAGTTGATCAGGGCAAAGAACAGCACCACCAGCGTCACGTTATTCACCAGCGGAATGGCCACAAACCCGGCGATAAAGGCCACGATGGCGATCAGCATATAGCGTTTTTTGTCGAACTTATCCGCCAGAATGCCGAACCCCAGGCTAAACACCACGCCAATGGTCAACGCCACGGTCAGGGCATAGCCAATATTCTCCACGCTCATATCGTACACGCGTGTGAGATATATGGTCATAAAGGGCAGCGTTGCGCCGCGGCCAATTGTTAATAACAATGACGATGCCAGCAGCGCTGCGGTTGAGCGCCTGATTGATGGTTTCATTTTCCTGCCCGACAAATGCTTATGCTTTTTTTGTTGTGTTATTACAGGATTATCACGGGACCGGGAGCTTGTATAGCACCCAATTTATCCGCGAGTGCTTCTTCCCGGTACCAGAATTAATGATCTTCTCGCCGGGCTATTTTTTCTGTTACCTTGAAGTGTTAACAAAATTTTAATAATTCAGGGGCGGAAAATGACGCGGAAAGACGGGCTGTTAGCGTTGCTGGTTGTTGTGGTGTGGGGACTCAATTTTGTGGTCATTAAAATGGGGTTGCACAACATGCCTCCACTGATGCTGGCGGCTCTGCGCTTCCTGCTGGTGGCGTTTCCGGCGCTGCTGTTCGTCGCCCGCCCGAAAATTCCCCTGAAGCTGCTGCTGGGCTACGGCCTCACCATCAGCTTTGGTCAGTTTGCGTTTCTTTTTTGCGCCATCAAATTCGGTATGCCTGCGGGCCTGGCTTCGCTGGTGCTTCAGGTGCAGGCGTTCTTTACCATCATTCTCGGCGCGTTTGTCTTTGGCGAACGTTTGCAGGGCAAACAGCTGGCGGGCATTAGCCTTGCGGTCTTTGGCGTGCTGGTGCTGATAGAAGGCAGCCTCAACGGTCAGCATGTCGCCCTGCTGGGCTTTATGCTCACCCTGGCGGCGGGGCTGAGCTGGGCGTGCGGCAATATCTTTAACAAGCTGATAATGCAGCACGAGGCGCGTCCGCCGGTATTGTCGCTGGTGGTCTGGAGCGCATTGATCCCCATTGTGCCGTTTATGGCCGCGTCGTTTATTCTGGATGGCCCGCAGGCAATGCTGAAAAGCCTCGTTGAGATCGACCTGACGACCATTTTGTCGCTGATCTACCTGGCGTTAGTTGCCTCAATCGTGGGTTATGGCATCTGGGGTTCGCTGCTCGGGCGCTATGAAACCTGGCGCGTGGCGCCGTTATCGCTGCTGGTACCGGTGGTCGGGCTTGCCAGCGCCGCGCTGTTGCTGGACGAAACGCTCAGCGCGCTGCAACTGTGTGGCGCAGGGCTGATTATGGCCGGGTTGTATATCAACGTCTTTGGCTTGCGTGTGCGTCAGGCGACGCGGGTGCGGGGTTAAGGCAGAAAAAAGCCCCGCCTGAGCGGGGCAAAAACGAATTACAGGTCGTGGTTGTAATACGGCACGCCTAATTCGTCGGATTTGTCGCTGCCAGCGCCCATGTGATTGAAGTCCCAGGGCGACTGGTTTTGCGTGGACGGCATAATCATGGTGCCACGATTATTTTGCTGCCCCGCGCAGGGGGTTTGCTCCGCGAAACTCTGGCCGGAAACCAGCACCAGCAAGGTGAGGGCGGCGGAGGCGATAAATTTCATGATTTCCTCGGTTACGTCTTAACAGGCGATGATTAACTGCAATGTTTTAGCGGATACAGATAACGGGATTCACCCGGCATACTGGTAATACGGTACTTATGAGGCGGCACGTCAAAGTAGTTCTTAAACGTACGCGTCAGGGTTTGTTGCGATTCAAATCCGTAGCGTTCCGCCAGATAGAGGATCGGCTCATTGCTTTCTTTCAGCTTCTGGGCAATTTCCGTCAGCTTGCGGCTGCGAATATATTGTCCTAATGAATGGCCGGTCTCTTTTTTAAACATCCGTTGCAGGTGCCATTTTGAGTAACCTGAACGCTCTGACACTTTCTCAAGAGAGAGTGGAGATTCCAGGTTATCTTCGATCCAGTCCAAAATGCTATGAATGGTGATAGCGTCAGTATTGCGTCTGGACATCGTCATACCTCTTTTTCTGTTTACGGCAGGATTTTCTTGAGTAAAAGCTCAAGCGTTGCCACTTCATCTGCCGTTAAGTTTTTTGTCAGTTCCTGGTGCAGTGTTTGTCCTACTAATTGATGACATTGCTCACACATGGCCGCGCCATCGCTGGTCAGTTTCACCAGTACGCCACGTTTGTCATTGGGGTTAGGGCTTCGTTCTACCCATCCTTTACAGACGAGACGATCCAGCATGCGGGTTAACGCACCCAGATCGACAGAGAGCACCTTTTTCAGCTCAACCGGCGTGATACACACTTCGCAGCGAATGGAACACAGCACTTTGAACTGTGTTGCGGTGATATCCAGCGGTGACAGGTAGTCATTGAGCAGGCGATCTTTTTTCTGATTAACCATGTGAATAAGACGACCCAGTGGGATTATGTCGTTAAAGAGGTCACTGGTGTTTTTCACAATGGTTGCCCCGGCAAGTAGTTTAGTCACGGCAGATATTATTGCTCAGGCAAGTATAAGTCAACTGAATGGATCAGCCGATGCCACGAAATGCTAAAACGCTTCAGGAACTTTTTCTGTACGCTTTTAAATCATATACATAATCTGGGGTTATTGGTTGCGCGAGACAAGAATGGTTACGCTACGCGGATGGCTCAGGACGAAGATTTCCCCCTATAATTGCGGTGTTGAATAAGGATAAGGGCTGCGGTGCATTATGTTGGATTTGATTAAAGCAGTGGGACTTGGGCTGGTGGTATTACTGCCGCTGGCGAACCCGTTAACGACGGTGGCTCTCTTTCTGGGGCTGGCGGGGAACATGAACAGCGCGGAGCGCAATCAGCAGTCGATGATGGCCTCCGTCTATGTCTTCGCCATTATGATGGTGGCGTATTACGCCGGGCAGCTGGTGATGAATACCTTTGGGATTTCGATTCCCGGTCTGCGTATTGCCGGTGGGCTGATCGTGGCCTTTATTGGTTTCCGGATGCTGTTCCCGGCGCAAAAAGCGCACGAATCACCGGAAGCCAAAAGCAAATCGGAGGAGCTTGAAAGCGAACCGAGCGCCAACATTGCCTTTGTACCGTTAGCCATGCCGAGCACGGCGGGGCCGGGGACGATAGCGATGATCATCAGTTCCGCCTCAACGGTGCGGGATGGTACCACTTTTCCGCACTGGGTTATTACCGTTGCGCCGCCAATCATTTTTGCGCTTATCGCCATTATCGTCTGGGGATCATTACGCAGTTCCGGGGCGATTATGCGCTGGGTGGGCAAGGGGGGTATTGAGGCCATTTCCCGTCTGATGGGCTTCCTGCTGGTTTGTATGGGCGTGCAGTTTATTATTAACGGCGTGCTGGAAATTGTTAAGACGTATCATTGAAAACATTGCCGGGTGGCGGCTTCGCCTTACCCGGCCTACAAGTCCGTAATAATGTAGGCCGGGTAAGGCGAAGCTGAATATCTGG